>CABFVJ010000005.1_pt1 | contig 231658 bp, 244 predicted proteins | sample 7065501 | NCBI WGS metagenome assembly CABFVJ01 (sample SAMEA5704812, study PRJEB33009) | decomposition metagenome | isolation source: culture collections or soil | reverse complement strand
TCGCCCCGCCCGTCTTGGCCAGGATGATGGTGATCGCCGCCGTCAACGTCGTCTTGCCGTGGTCAACGTGACCAATCGTGCCGATGTTGCAGTGCGGCTTGTTACGTTCGAACTTTTCCTTGGCCATCGTCTCTACCTTCGCGCCGGCGGGGTTGTTTCAGGGTCATGTCATAGGGGAGCTGGAGCGGGTAGCGGGAATCGAACCCGCATCCTCAGCTTGGAAGGCTGCTGCACTACCACTGTGCTATACCCGCCTAGCTAGCGGGGTCGCGTCGGCTCCCGGTCTCTGGCTTTGGGACCCAGCCTTGTCGGAGCTCTCGTCGCGCGTGGTGGGGGAAGTAGGACTCGAACCTACGAAGGCGTACGCCAGGGGATTTACAGTCCCCCCCCTTTGCCACTCGGGACATTCCCCCAGCGCGCGACAGAGTTCCTTCAAAGCGGCCCTTCCCCTTCCGAAACGACCGGCGAACCGCTCGTCACGAAAAAGGAACAAAAGCTTCCTCGAGACCTGTGAGACGATGCTAAAGCAGCGCCGCCCTGGCTCGTGGAAACCCTCGGGGCCCCAAATCGGAGCGCGTCTTATAGTGTCCTCTCATTCCGAACGCAACGACCGGAAAAAGCCTTCTTCGCCCGGGCGTGATTTTCGTTCCAAGCCCCGGGAAAACAACAAGTTTTCCAAGGGACAGGGCGACGCCAAGGACTGGATCTGGGGGACTCACGCGGTCGAGGCGGCGCTTTCCAACCCGGCCAGGCCGGTTCCGAAACGCCTTCTCGCCACCCCGGATCGCGCCAAGCGACTCGCGCCCCATCTGAGCCGCGCCCCCTTCCTGCAGATCCTGGAGGGCGCCGAGATCGCCCGCCAGCTGCCGGCCGGCGCCGTGCACCAGGGCATAGCGCTGAAGATCGACGAACCGGAGATGCTGACCGTCCACGACCTGGGCAGCCCCGCCCAGGGCCTGCTGGTGATGCTGGACCAGATCACCGATCCCCAGAACATCGGCGCGATCTTCCGTTCGGCCGCGGCCTTCGGGGCCAAGGGCGTGATCCTGCAGGACCGCCACGCCCCCGCCTTGACGGGCGTGCTGGCCAAGACCGCCGTCGGGGCCGTCGACAAGATCCCCTGCGCGCGGGTGGTCAATCTGTCCCGCGCCCTGGAGGAACTGGCCGACCTGGGCTGGCGGGCCGTGGGCCTGGCTGGCGAGGCGGAAGCGACCCTCGACCAGGTGCTGGACGAGCGTCCCACCGTGCTGGTCCTGGGATCGGAAGGCGAAGGCGTGCGCCGGCTGGTCGCCGAGCACTGCGACGTGATGGGCAAAATCGCCATGCCCGGAGGCTTCGAGAGCCTCAACGTGTCGGCAGCGGCGGCGGTGGCGCTCTATGAAGCGTCGAAACTTCGACGCTAGGGATGCTTGCCAGACCCGCCGGCCTGACGCATTGAGGCCGCATGTTTGACGCGCTCATAGCCCAGGTGGGCGGACTGGACGGACCGTTCGCGGCCTTTCTCTCCGTCTTGATGATCGACCTTGTCCTGGCGGGCGACAACGCGGTCGCCGTCGGCCTGGCGGCCGGCGGCCTGCCCGCTCAAAACCGCAGAAAGGTCATTCTCTATGGACTGGGCGCGGCCGTGGTGCTGCGCATCAGCTTCGCCCTGATCACCACCTGGCTGCTGGGCGTGATCGGCCTGTTGCTGGCCGGCGGCATCCTGCTGCTGTGGGTGTGCTGGAAGATGTGGCGCGAGTTGCGCGAGCAGATCACCCACGACCAGGCCGACGCCCAGGCCTGCCTCGACAACGATCCCAACACCGAGCCGCGCGCCAGGCCGGCCAAGACCTTCAAGCAGGCCTTCCTGCAAGTGCTGATCGCCGACGTCTCGATGTCGCTGGACAACGTGCTGGCCGTCGCCGGCGCGGCCCGCGAGCATCCGGCGATCCTGGTGTTCGGCCTGCTGCTGTCGATCATCCTGATGGGCGTCGCGGCCAGCGCCATCGCCAACCTGCTGCACCGGCACCGCTGGATCGGTTTCATCGGCCTGGCCATCGTGCTGTACGTCGCCGTGCACATGATCTGGGAGGGTCATCGCAGCGTGGTCATCGACCTGCACAAGACCGACGCCTACAACGCCGCCGCGCCCTCGTTCCTGGACATCAAGCCGGACGAAGTCGCCGCGCACAACAAGCACAAGTGATGCGCGGCGCGGCCGTTCCCGTGTCCTGGATCGTTCGCCTGGCCGCGCTCAGCGGTTTCCTGGCCGTGGCGTTGGGCGCCTTCGCCGCCCACGGCGCCAAGGACGCCCGGGCGGCCGAACTCCTGCACACCGGATCGCTCTATCAGATGACCCACGCCCTGGCCGTGTTCGGCTGGCTGGCCGTGCGCGCCAAGAGCAAGGGCGGGGCCCGCGGCGCAGCCGGCCTGGCGACCCCTGCCCTGTTCCTGGTCGGAACCCTGCTGTTCTCCGGGTCCCTGTACGCCCTGGCTTTCGGCGCGCCCCGGATCCTGGGTCTGCTCACGCCGTTCGGCGGCCTGTGCTTCCTGGCAGGCTGGCTGTTGCTCGCCTGGCGGGCGGGAACGATCCGGAGCGACGCCTAGGCCGCCGCCTTGCCGCGCCGGTCCTTGGGGACAGCCAGCAGGAAGATCGCCAGGCTCGATCCCACCAGGCACGCGAACATCACCCCAGCCACCGGCCTGGCCGTGCCGTCGTGCAGCAGGCCGCCCGCCCATGAGGCCAGGGCCCCCGCCCCGAACGAAGCCCCGCCCATCAGCGCCGAGGTCGAGCCCGCCCGGCTGGGATCGACGCTCAACGCTCCGGCCATGGTGTTGCCGGCCATCAGGCCGTAGGTCGACAGCGCCGCGAACAGCAGCGGCAGGACCGTCAACTGACCGCCCACGCCGCTATAGGCGGCGGCCGCCAGCAGGAAGGCGGCGGCGATCGAGGCGATGCTGGCCCGCACCAGCACCTGGTCCGGCAGCGCGCGGCGCAGCAGCAGGCGATTGACCTGGCTGGCCCCGATGATGCCCACGGCGTTGAATGCGAAGATGATATTGAACACCAGCGGCGAGTGACCGTAGGTCCCCATCACCAGGTCCGGCGCGGAGGAGATGTAGGTGAACAGGGTCGCGCCGTTCAGGGCCCCGGCCACGCCGTAGCCGACCAGCCGCTTCTGGCGCAGCAGGGCGAAATAGGCCCGGAAAGGGTTCTCCGACCGCGCCTGGATCGCGGTCGCCTCCGACCGCGACTCTCCCAGGCTGAGCGTGACCCACAGGCCGATCAGCAGGCCGAAGACCACCAGCGTCCAGAACACCCCGCGCCAGCCGGCGAAGAATTGCACGACGCCCCCGAACTGCGGGGCCAGCACCGGCGCCAGGCCCATGATCAGGGTCATCAGCGACAGCACCCGCGCCGTGTCGGCGTGGTTGAACCTGTCGCGCACCACCGCGCGGGCGATCACCGCGCCCGCGCACCCGCCCAGCGCCTGAACGAAACGGGCGGCGATCAGCACCTCGATCGACGACGCCATGGCGCAGACCGTCGAGGCGACGACATAGATGCCGATGCCCAGAAGCAGCGGCAGGCGGCGTCCGAACCGGTCCGAAGCCGGGCCGTATAGGAACTGGCCGATGGCCATGCCCGCGAAGAAGGCCGCCAGGGTGGCCTGAACGTCGTCGGCCCCGGCGTGCAGGCTCCGGCCGATGTCGGGCATGCTGGATAGATACATGTCGATCGACATCGGCGCGAAGGCCGTCAGAGCGCCCAACATCAGGACGAGCCGCCAGGGCGTGGCGGCGGGGGCGGGCTGAGCGGTCTCGATCATGGCCGCGCTTTTACGCTTGTTTTCCCCAGGGGTAAGTCCTTGACCGTACGAATCGCGGCCTTGCCCGGCGCGAGACCCGCCTGCAGTCTGAGCAACGATCATAGACAGGAAACGCCATGGCCCAGCTCGCGCCGCCGATGCCCGAACCCGCGTTCGCGCAGATCAATGGGATCCGCATGGCCTATTACGAGGCCGGACCGCGGGTCGGCACGCCCGTCGTGCTGTGCCACGGCTTTCCGGAGTTCTCGTATTCCTGGCGCTGGCAGATCGCGGCCCTGGCGGCGGCGGGCCGTTGGGTGATCGCGCCCGACCAGCGCGGCTACGGCCTGACCGACCGTCCCGAGGCGGTCGAGGACTATGACATGGAGCACCTGACCGGCGACCTGGTCGGGCTGCTGGACCATCTGGGCGTCGAGAAGGCGGTGTTCTGCGGCCACGACTGGGGCGGCCTGGTCGTCTGGCAGATGCCTTTGATGCACCCGGATCGGGTCGCGGGCGTGGTGGGCGTCAACACGCCGTTCCTGCCCCGCCTGCCGGTCGATCCGATCACCGCCTTCCGCCACGCGTTCGGCGACGACATGTACATCGTCCACTTCCAGAAGCCCGGGGTGGCCGACGCCCAGCTGGCGGCCGACGTCGAAAAGACCATGCGCTATTTCATGCGTAAGCCGACCGGCGAACAGGCGGCCTTCACCAGCGGCCCCGGCGAGCGGCGCTCTCTGGCCCTGCAGGACGGCCTGGCGCATTTCGACGCCGCCGACACCTCCAGCCAACTGCTCGCGCCCGAGGAACTGAAGACCTTCGTCGAGACCTTCCAGCGCACCGGCTTTACCGGGGGGATCAACTGGTACCGCAACTTCGTGCGCAACTGGGAACGCGCCGAGTCCCTGCCGACGCGGGTCGACGGGATTCCCTGCCTGATGATCATGGCCGAGCTGGACGTGGTGTTGCCGCCGTCGCTGGCCGACCGCATGGGCGAGCAGATCTCGGATCTGGAAAAGGTGCTGGTCCAGGGCAGCGGCCACTGGACCCAGCAGGAGCGGCCGGACGAGGTCAACGCGATCCTGATCGACTGGCTGGAGCGGCGGTTCCCGAAGTCCTAGAACCGCTCATCCGGTGCTCGCCAGGATGAGCGGGCGCGCTTGAAGCCCTATGGCTTCTCCGCCGACAGGATCTCCGCTCGCCGCCGCATGGCCGCGGCCATCTGCAGCATGGCCAGGGCCGAGGTCTCGTCGCGCTCGGCGGCGCGCACCGTGTAGAGCTGGGCCATCACCTGCAGCGAGATCACCTTGTCCAGCCCTTCGGGCCCCATCATCTCGGCGATCGCGCGGTCGAGCTCCGCCAATTGGCGTGGAGTCAGCATCTCCAGCAGCTCGTCGTCGCTCAGGTCTTCGGGATTGTTCATGACTCGGGAGAATACGGAAAAGCAGCGGGGGTTGCGACGGCTGTAGCCGGTCGGCGGCGGGAAATGAACGCCTCCCGCCGTTCCCTCGTTACCCGAAACGGGTTTAGGGTTGCTCATGGACCGTAATGCTTCCGCCATCCCCATGTCCTCCGCCGGCCGCCGAGGCCTGTTCCGCGACATCGAGCCTTTCTCGTTCGGCTGGCTCAGCACCGACGGACCGCATGAAATCTATTATGAGGAATGCGGCGCGCCGCGCGGCAAGCCGGCGGTGATCCTGCACGGCGGCCCCGGCGGGGCGGTCAATCCGACGATGCGACGGTTCTTCGATCCCAGCAAATGGCGCATGGCCCTGTTCGACCAGCGCGGCTGCGGCCGCTCGCGCCCGAACGCCAGTCTCGAAGACAACACCACCTGGAGCCTGATCGCCGACATCGAGCGGCTGCGCGTCCACCTCGGCTTCGAGAAATGGACGGTGTTCGGCGGCTCCTGGGGGTCAACCCTGGCCCTGGCCTACGCCATCGCCCACCCCGAGCGGGTCGAAGCCCTGGTGCTGCGCGGCATCTTCCTGCTGACCCAGAAGGAACTGCGCTGGTTCTACCAGGACGGCGCCTCGATGCTGTTCCCGGACGCTTGGGAGCGGTTCGTCGCGCCGATCCCGGTGGAGGAGCGCGGCGACCTGATGGCCGCCTATCATCGTCGCCTGACCCACCCCGACCGTCGCATCCAGGCCGAGGCGGCTGGCGCCTGGAGCCAGTGGGAAGGCGACACCATCTCGCTGCGCGGCCCCGAGGCCCGTCCTCCGAAGTTCAACGACGAGGACTTCGCCATCGCGTTCGCGCGGATCGAATCGCACTTCTTCGTCAACGGCGGGTTCTTCGAGGAAGACGGCTGGATCCTGAAGAATATCGACAAGATCCGCCATATTCCTGCGTGGATCGTCCAGGGCCGCTTCGACGTTGTCACGCCGCTGGACAGCGCCTGGTCGCTGCACCGGGCCTGGCCGCAGGCCCGGTTCGAGATCGTCTGGGACGCGGGACACGCCTCGACCGAACCGGGGGTCATCGACGGCCTGGTGCGGGCGACTGACGCGGCGCTGCACGTCTAGGACGGCCGACGCGCGGCCTAGGCGCGCGCCCGGTGCACCCACCCTTCGCGAACCGAGGCGCCGAGCAGGATCACCGTGGTGGCGATCGAAAGCGCCAAGGGGCTGAGCACGAGACTGGCGGGGGCGAGCGCGACGAGGGCCAGCACGCCGGCGATCTGCGCCCAGGCCCACACCCCGAGCACGGCGCGCTTGAACAGCAGCCCGCCCAGCATGAACAGCAACGGTCCGCCGATCAGGGCGGCGGCGGTCTTCAGGTCGGCATGACCCAGCGGGTGGTGGATGGTCCACTCGTCGGCCACCGCCGTGACGATGATCCCGGCGATCGGCAGAAGGTGAATATAGGTGTAGGCCAGGCGGGCCACGCGGCCGGGATCCTTGGCGTGGATGATCGACTCGCTGGCCGCTTCGGCGGTGAAGGCGAAATAGATCCACCACATGGCCAGGCTGCCGGCGAACGACGCCAGGAAGGCGGCGATGACCAGCGGCGTCCAGGCTGTCGCCGCCGTGGTCGCGCCCATCACCAGGATCGACTCGCCCAGGGCGATGATCGTGAACAGGGCGCAGCGTTCCGCTAGGTGGCCGCCCTCGACGTCCCACTCCGTGGCGCGGGCGCGACCCAGGCCGGGCGTCCAGAAACCCAGGGCGGGCGAGATGTATTCCAAGGTGATCGCCGCGCCCCACAAGACCAGCCGCGCGCCGTCCCCGGCTAGGCCGCCGGCGATCCACAGCAGGCCCGACGCGGCGAACCAGCTGGAGATCCGAATGAAGTTGCGGCTCTGGAAGGGATGATCCCGCATGGCCCAGGCGGTGAACAGGCTGCGTCCCAGCTGGATCGTCACGAAGGCCACGGCGAAGACCAGGCCGCGCTCGCCGAACGCCTTGGGGATCGACATGGTCAGGACCATGCCCACCACCATGACCACGAACAGCATGAGCCGGACCGGCCGCCGTTCGGGGTCCAGCCAGTTGGTCACCCAGGCCGTGAAGATCCACGCCCACCAGATCGCCATCAGCAGCAGGCCGGTCTCGACCACGCCCAGCAGAGTCGGGTGCTCCATCAGGCCGTGCGACAGCTGGGTGACCGCGAACACGAACACTAGGTCGAAGAACAGTTCGACATAGGTGACACGCGCATGGCCGCCCGAGGCGCGGTCGCGTAGCATCTGGCGGCGTGACATGGCGAAGCTCCCTCTTGCGAGTCGCCAGCCTAGCGGCCGCGCGAGCCGGATCGAACGTTTTGTCGATCGGCGCGCTTTGCTGTCATGGAAACCTCGGATCTCCTCCCTCATCGCACCGCGCTGATCGGCGCCGCCGTCGCCATGGTCGTCGGACTGTCAGGCGGACTGGCCCTGAAGACCGGTTCGCAGACCGCGCCGCAGGCCGAGACGTTCTTCTCGCCGACGGGCTCCGACGCGCAGGTCGAGTCGATCGCCTGGCCCGCGGGCAAGGTCGCCGACTATGTGATCGGCACCGATTTCCTGCGCGCTCAGCGGGCCGAGCCGCCGGTGGTCATCGCGTCGTACGAGCCGCCCGAATACGTCCCGACCGCCTGGACCGAACCGACGCCCCAGGCGCAACCGGTCCGCCTCGCCCAGACCGACGAGCGCACGTGGCCGTCGACCGGCGGCGACATTCTGAACACCCGCCTGCCGGAGGATGCGCCCCCGGCGGCCGAACCGCCGCGGGCGCCCGAACCCCCGCAGGCGATCGAGGCGCCGGACGCGCCTCGCGCTCCGGAACCCGTGACCATGGCCGCGGCCTACTAGAACGTGGCCGGAGCCAGGCTCTCCGGCCCGCCATCGCCGCCAACCGCCGGCCGGCCGGTCGCCGACATTTGGCGAGCGCGCGGTCTCGCCTTTCGGCGCTTAGGCGGTTACTGGAGCGGCATGACCGACTACACGCCCCAGCAGATCGTCGCCCGCGGCGCGCGCGCCGACGCCGAAGCCGCCGCCGACGCCATCGACAACCACCCCGGCCTCGAGGGCGCGACCTATTCGATCCTTGAAGAGGACGAGGACAAGGGCGTCTGGCGCATCGACGCCTTCCCCACCAACGACGACGAGGACGCGGGCCTGCTGGCCGTGCTGGCCGGTTATCCGCTGAAGGTGGTGCGCGAACAGCTGGCCGACGCCGACTGGCTGGCCATGGCGCTGTCGGGCCTGCCGCCGGTGCGCGCCGGCCGGTTCTTCGTCTACGGCATGCACGATCGCGGCCGCCTGCCGGCCAGCACCGTCAATCTGCGCATCGAGGCCGGCGCGGCCTTCGGCACCGGCCACCACGGCACGACCGTCGGCTGCCTGATGGCCTACGACAAGCTGATCAAGGCGCGGAAATTCAACAAGGTTCTGGACGTCGGCGCCGGCACGGGTCTGCTGGCCATCGCCGCCGCCCGCACCGGCTCGAAGATCGCGGTCGGCACCGACATCGACAAGCCCAGCGTGCGGATCTCCAAGGAAAACGCCAAGGTCAACCGGGCCAACGCCCGCTTCGTCCACGCCTCGGGCCTCTCCAACCGCCTGGTGACCGACAACGCCCCGTACGACCTGGTGTTCGCCAACATCCTGGCCCGTCCGCTGGTCAGCCTGGCCCAGGACATCAAGAACGCCCTGGTTCCCGGCGGCACGGTGATCCTGTCGGGCCTGCTGCGCACCCAGGAGCGGATGGTCAAGGCCGCCTACGTCTCGCGCGGTTTCAAGGTGGTCAACCGCATCCACCGCGACGCCTGGGCGGCGCTGGTGCTGCAACGGCCTTAGGGCCGTCGGAACGTCCGTCGACTTCCCTACGTTTCTCCAGGCGGGACACTCTCGCTTCAGGAGCAACGTCATGACCTATGTCGATCCTCAAAGCCCGCCGCCGGAGCGCGTGGTCCATGTTCGACGCGAAGGCGGCGCGACCGGCTGGTTCGTGGCCGGAGCCGTGGCCATCGTGGCCGTGGTCGCCATCGCCTTCATGCTGACCGTCGGGGCGCGCACGCCCAGCGACGACCAGATCGCCCAAGCCCAGGAACAGGGCCGCGCCGCCGGGGTGATCGAAGGCGCCCAGACTGGGGCCGCTCAAGCCACGATCGTCGCCCAGCAGGCCGCGCGCGACGCCAGCGCCGCCGCCGACAGCGCCCGCCGCTCGACCGAGGCCACGGCCGCCAGCGCCTCGCAGGCCGCCCACGACGCCGCGGCCACCGCCGCCCAGTCGCGCGACGACACCCTGGCTCCATCCGCCGACCCCAACATCCAAACCGCGCCGGCCCAGCCGCAGCCGGTCAACTAAGGCCCTCTTCCCACTCAGGCGGGGGCGGATTACATCGAAGGCATGCGCCAGACCTTCGATGAATCCACCGATCCCGGCTTCGGCCCCCGCCACGTTCCCCTGATCCGCGCCGCCATGGCGCGGCAGGGCCTGGACGGCTTTCTCGTGCCGCACGAGGACGAGCACCAGAACGAATACCTGCCCGCCGCCAACGATCGCCTGGCCTGGGCGAGCGGATTCACCGGCTCGGCCGGGGCCGGCGTGATCCTCAAGGACCGCGCCGCCGTGTTCGTCGACGGCCGCTACACCCTGCAGGTGCGCGACCAGGTCGACCAGGGCGTGTTCGAGATCCGCGACCTCGTCGAGGGCGGCGTGCCGGCCTATCTGGAAACCGCCGCCAAGGGCGCGGTGATCGGCTATGACGCCCGCCTGCACAGCCCCCAGGCGCTGGATGGCCTGAAGGCCGCGGCGGCCAAGGCCGGCGCGGCGCTGAAGCCGGTCGCGATCAACCCGATCGACGAGGCCTGGGGCGCCGAACGTCCCGCCCAGCCCGCCGCGCCGGTCGTGCCGCAACCGGTGAAGTACGCCGGCGAAGAGTCCGCTTCCAAGCGCGCCCGCGTCGGCTCGGCCGTCGCCGCCCTCGGCGCCGACGCCGCGGTGATCACCGCCCCGGCCTCGATCGCCTGGCTGTTCAACATCCGGGGCGGCGACGTGATCCGCTCGCCCCTGCCGCTGTCGCAGGCCGTGCTCCGCGCCGACGGCACGGCGCGGCTGTTCCTCGACCCCGCCAAGGTGACCGACGAGCTGCCGGCCTGGCTGGGCAACCAGGTGTCGCTGGAAACCCCCGAGGCGCTGGACGGCGCCCTGGCGGACCTTGCGGGTCAGAAGGTCGTCGTCGATCCGGGACAGTCGTCGGCCTGGTACTTCGACACCCTGGCCTCGGCCGGCGCCTCGGTCGTGCGGGCCATGGACCCCTGCACCCTGCCCCGCGCGTGCAAGAACGCCGTCGAGATCGCCGGCACGATCGAGGCCCACAAGCGCGACGGCGCGGCCCTGACCCGGTTCCTGCATTGGCTGGCCACCGAGGGCCAGACAAATCCGCCCGACGAGAAGGAGGCCGTGGCCAAGCTGGAGGGGTTCCGGGAAGCCACCGGCGTCCTCAAGGACCTCAGCTTCGACACCATCGGCGCCGCCAACGGCCACGGCGCCCTGCCGCACTACCGCCCGACCGAGCGCAGCAACGAGCGCGCCGCCCTGGGCTCGCTGCTGCTGGTCGACAGCGGCGGCCAATATCTGGACGGCACAACCGATGTGACCCGCACGGTCGCCATCGGCGAGCCGACCGCCGAGATGATCACCCGCAACACCCTGGTGTTGAAGGGCCACCTGGCCATCGCCCGCCTGCGCTTCCCGGCCGGCACCACCGGCTCGGCCATCGACGCCTTCGCCCGCGCGGCATTGTGGAGCCACGGCCTGGACTACGACCACGGCACCGGCCACGGGGTCGGCGTCTATCTGGGCGTCCACGAAGGGCCGCAGCGGATCTCCAAGGCGCCCAACACCATCGCCCTGCAGCCGGGGATGATCGTCTCCAACGAGCCCGGCTACTACAAGGACGGCGAATACGGCATCCGCATCGAGAACCTCGAGGTGGTCATGCCGGCCGAACCCGTCGGGACCGGCGACCGTCCGATGCACCGCTTCCAGGCCCTGACCCTGGCGCCCATCGACCGGCGGCTGGTGGACAAGAGTCTGCTGTCCGCCGAGGAGATCGCCCAGTTCGACGCCTATCACGCGCGGGTCTTGGCGGAGATCGGACCGCTGGTGGAGCCGGAAGTTCGGGCCTGGCTGGAAGTGGCCTGCGCGCCGCTTTAGGGCGGCGACGCAAAAGCCCCCTCAGTCGCTCCGCGACAGCTCCCCCAGAGGGGGAGCATCTGCTCGGACTAGATCCTCCCCCTCTGGGGGAGGTGGCCCGGAGGGCCGGAAGGGGGTTCAGGTCCCCCGAGGCTTCGCCCGCGTCGTCGGCGCGGCGGCCGCCGGATCGTCGGGCCACACGTGCCGCGGATAGCGCCCCTTCATCTCCGTCTTCACCTCCCGCCAGGACCCCTTCCAGAACCCGGGCAGGTCCTTGGTGATCTGGATCGGCTTGTGCCCCGGCGACAGCAGCGCCAGCACCAGCGGCGCGCCGCCCACGGTCGGATGCGCCGTCAGGCCGAACAGCTCCTGCACCCGCACGTCGACCCGAGGCCCGCCGTCGGCGGCGTAGTCGATGGCGAAGCTGGAGCCCGTCGGGGCCGTGAACCGGGCCGGCGCTTCGGCGTCCAGGCGGCGGTGCAGGTCCCACGGCACGAGCGTGCGGATCGCATCGGTCAGGGCCCCGTCGCCTAACTGGCTCAAGGCCGAGCGGCCGGCCAGCAGGGGCTCGAGCCATTCCAGCAGACGCGCTAGAAGGGCCGCGTCGGACAGGTCCGGCCAGGTCTCGGCGTCACGTTCGCGCAGGAAAGCCACCCGGCGACGCAGGGCTTGAGCGCCCTCGCCCAGCGGCAGGGCCGACAGACCTTCGCGCTCGACCTGGTTCAGCAGCGCCTTGGCCACCAACACCGGATCAACCTTGTCCAGCAGGCGCTCCTCGACCACCAGCTTGCCCAGGCGCAGCAGGCGGCGGGCGCGGACCTTGCCCTTGGCGTCGGGCTCCAGCCGGTCCTCGGCGACCAGACGATCGGCGAAGGCTTCGCGCAGGGCCACCTCGTCCAGCGGCGCGGCCAGCAGGATGCGGTCGCGCGCCTCGCCGCCGCCTAGTTCGCCCACCGCCAGCCAGGTCTCGCGCGCCAGGGCGTCGGTCGGCTCCAGATAGACCCCGCGCCCGCCGGCCAGCTGGTATTCGCCCGGCTTGCCGCGCGCCCGGGCGACCCGTTCCGGATAGGCCTCGGCCAGCATCAGGGCGTCGTCGAGCCGCGCGGCGCCCGAAGCTCGCCCCGCGGTGCGGGCCCAGCGTTCCGACAGGGTCCGGGCGTCGCGGGCTCTTGGCGAGCGATCGCGATCGAAGCTCTCGAGCCGCTGGCGCAGGTCGACGTCGCGGCCGCCCAGGCCCTGCTCGCTGAGCACGGCGGCGATCCTGGCGCCGCGTTCGGCCTGACCTGAGGCGGCGGCGCGCACCACCATATGGGCCAGGCGCGGGGCCAGCGGCATGTCGGCCAGGGCCCGGCCATGGGCGGTCAGACCGCCCTGCCCGTCCAAGGCCTGCAGGCGGTTGAGCAGGGTTCGGGCCTCGGTGAAGGCGGCGGACGGCGGCTTGTCGAGGAAGGCCAGGTCGGCGGCGTCGCGAGCGCCCCATCGCGCCAGGTCGAGGGCCAGTCGCGACAGGTCGGCCTCCAGGATCTCGGGTCGGGCGAAGGCCGGCAGAGCCCTCGTCTCCGGCTCGTCCCACAGGCGGTAGCAGACGCCCGGCTCGGTGCGGCCGGCCCGACCCCGGCGCTGGTCGGCCGCGGCGCGCGACACCCGGACGGTCTCCAGCCGCGTCAGGCCGCTGGACGGATCGAAGCGCGGGACGCGGGCCAGGCCGCAGTCGATCACCACCCGAACGCCCTCGATGGTCAGGCTGGTCTCGGCGATCGAGGTGGCCAGCACCACCTTGCGTCGCCCGGACGCGGCCGTGGCCACGGCCCGGTCCTGCTCGGCCGGATCCAACGCGCCGTACAGCGGGGCGATATCGACCTCGGGCCGCCGCAGTCGCTCGCGCAGCAGGGTCTCGGTGCGCCGGATCTCGCCCTGGCCCGGCAGGAAGACCAGCAGGCTGCCGCCCTCCTCCGCCAGGGCCCGCTCGACGGCGCGGACGACCCGCTCTTCCAACCGCTGGCGCTCGTCGCGCCCCAAATACCGAGTGTCGACCGGGAACATCCGGCCCTGGCTCTCGACCACGGGCGCGTCGCCTAGCAAGGCCGAGATCCGCGCGCCGTCCAGGGTGGCCGACATCACCAGGATCTTCAGGTCCTCGCGCACCAAGCCCTGGGCGTCGCGGGCCAGGGCCAGGCCCAGGTCGGCGTCCAGGCTGCGTTCGTGGAACTCGTCGAAGATCACCGCCGCCACGCCGTCCAGGCCCGGGTCGTCCAGAATCATCCGGGTGAAGACGCCTTGGGTCACCACCTCGACACGGGTTCGAGCCGAGACCTTCGACTGCAATCTCACGCGGAAGCCGACCGTCTCGCCGACGCTTTCGCCCAGGCTCTGGGCCATGCGCGAGGCGGCGGCCCGCGCGGCGAGCCGGCGCGGTTCGAGCATGACGATCTTGCCGCCGGCCGCCCAGGACTCGTCCAGCAGCGCCAGCGGCACGACCGTCGTCTTGCCCGCGCCGGGCGGCGCGACCAACACGGCGGCCTCTCGCGCGCCCAAAGCGGCCTTCAGCGCCGGCAAGGCCTCATGAATGGGAAGGGTCACCCGGCGGGTTTAGCGGCGAGCGGCCAAATCGCCAAGCGGACCGCCCAACCGACAGGCGCCGATGGCCAGGAAGCGTGCTGCGTCGCAACATCGGCCCGGCAGGCCCTGGCTCATATTGCGCACAAGGGGGCGAACAATTACGCACGCCCTCCGCTTTGCCTTGACCGCATCCCGTTAACCGGGCCACGGTCCGCAAAATTTGTCTACGCGGGCGCCCCGGGGGGAGCCGCGGGTCTCTGGAGGAAATATGTGGCGCGTTAAGTCACTGGATGCGATTCTAGCAACGGCCGAGAAGAAGTCGCTGCATCGCTCGCTCGGCCCTGTACAACTGACCCTGCTGGGTATCGGCGGCATCATCGGCACGGGGATTTTCGTCCTGACCGCCGAAGCCGCCCAAAAGGCCGGCCCCGGCATGTTGCTGTCGTTCATCATCGCCGGCGCGGTCTGCGCCGTCGCCGCCCTGTGCTACGCCGAACTGGCCTCGATGGTCCCGGTCGCCGGCTCGGCCTACACCTATTCCTACGCCGTCCTGGGCGAGTTCTTCGCCTGGCTCGTCGGCTGGGCCCTGATCCTCGAATACGCCGTGGCCGCGTCGGCCGTGGCGGTCGGATGGTCCGGCTATGTCGTCGGGCTGATCGAGCACCTGCTGCACATCAACATTCCGGACGCCCTGGTGGCCGGTCCCTATGCCGGGGGGATCATCAACCTGCCCGCCGTGCTGATCTCGCTGCTGGTCACCTGGCTGCTGGTCCTGGGCACCAAGGAAAGCGCCACCGTCAACGGCGTGCTGGTCGCGATCAAGATTGCCGCCCTGACCGCCTTCGTCGTGCTTGCCGTGCCGGTCATGCACATGGAGAACTTCCACCCGTTCGCGCCCTTGGCCACGGCCGGGGTCATCGGGGCCGGCGCCTCGATCTTCTTCGCCTATGTCGGCTTCGACGCGGTCTCGACCGCCGCCGAAGAAACGCGAAACCCGCAGGTCAACGTGCCGATCGGCCTGATCGGCTCGTTGGTCATCTGCACCATCTTCTACCTGCTGGTGGCCGCCGGCGCGATCGGCTCCTACGGCGCCCAGCCGGTGTTCGGCCTGCACGGTGAGATCCTCGCCCCCGGCTCGCTCGAGCTGACCGCCCGCTGCAAGGACATCTCGGCCGCCGGCCAGATGCCCCTGGTCTGCTCGCGCGAAGCCCTGGCCCACGTCCTGCGCGAGATCGGCCACCCGGCCGTCGGCAACCTGCTCGGCCTCGCCGCCGGCCTGGCCCTGCCCTCGGTCATCCTGATGATGATCTACGGCCAGACCCGGATCTTCTTCGTGATGTCGCGCGACGGTCTGCTGCCCGAAGTGCTGAGCAAGGTGCACCCCAAGTACAAGACGCCGCACATCGTGACGATGGTGACCGGCGGCCTGGTTCTGGTGGCCGCGGCCTTCTTCCCGGTCGGCCAGTTGGCCGACATCTCCAACTCCGGCACCCTGTTCGCCTTCCTGATGGTGGCCGTGGCCGTCATGCTGCTGCGCATCAAGGACCCGGACCGTCGTCGCCCGTTCAGGACGCCGCTGGTGTGGATCATCGCCCCGCTGGCCATCGCCGGCTGCCTGGTGCTGTTCTTCTACCTGCCGATGAAGGCCAAGCTGCTGCTGCCGATCTGGGCGGCGATCGGCCTGGTGTTCTACTTCGCCTACGGCTTCCGCAAGAGCCACGTCGGCCGCGGCCTGCGCGGCGAGGTCCACGAGCTGGACCCCGACGCTCCGCCCACCGGCTTGCCGGGCGCGGAATAGTCTTGATCCTGAGCCGATAACGCTTAGGTCGGACGGGCGGAGATCTTTCGGATCTCCGCCCGTTTTCGTTTTGGAGCCCCGCATGGCCGACATGCCGATCCGCGCCGTCATCGCGCCGGTCACGCCGCTGCAGCAGAACTGCACGATCGTCTGGTGCGCCAAGACCAAGAAGGCCGCCGTGATCGATCCGGGCGGCGAGGTCCCGCGACTGATGAAGGCCATCGAGGATCAGGGCCTGACCCTGGAGAAGATCTGGATCACCCACGGCCACATGGACCACGCCGGCGGCGCGGCCGAGCTCAAGCGCCTGACCGGCGTGCCGATCGAGGGACCGCACAAGGACGACCAGTTCTGGATCGACCAGATCCAGTCCACCGGCGAACGCTATGGCGTCCCGGAGGCGCGGATCTTCGTCACCGACCGCTGGCTGGACGACGGCGACGTGGTCACGCTGGGCGAGACGGAGTTCGAGGTGCTGCACTGCCCGGGCCACACGCCGGGCCACGTGATCTTCTTCAACCGTCAGGCGCGCTTCGCCCAGGTGGGCGACGTCCTGTTCAAGGGCTCGATCGGCCGCACCGACTTCCCGCGCGGCAATCACCAGGACCTGCTGGACGCCATCACCGGCAAGCTGTGGCCCCTGGGGGACGACGTCCAGTTCGTGCCCGGTCATGGACCGATGTCGACCTTCGGCGCCGAACGGCGCTCAAACCCGTTCGTCAGCGACCTGGCGATCGAGGCGATGAACGTCGAGGGCAAGGACTACGCGGCGCCGGTCAATCGCTCGCCGGGCTAGAAAGCCCTAATTCGGCGGTCCTCGGCGGGCGGGTTGCTCGGCCTGGCTGAGGACGCCGTCGTCGTCGGCGTCGAGCTTGGCGAAGCGCGCCTTGCTGGCGGCCAGGGCTTCGGCCTGGGTGATCTTGCCGTCGTGATCGGCGTCCATCGCCGTCCAGCCGCCGCCCGGACCCGGACCTTGGCCTTGCCCCTGGCCCGCGTCCGGCCGCTGGGCGCGGCGCTCTTCCATCCGCTTCTCGATGGCGGCCAGCTCGGCGGCGTCGATCACGCCGTCCTGGTTGGCGTCCATGCGCTGGAACCGCGCCTTGGCGGCGTTCTCGAACTCTTCGGCGCTGATCGCGCCGTCACCGTTGGCGTCCTGATTGCCGCGCGGGCCTTGGGCGTGCGCGAGACCGGCGACGGCGGCGAGGAAAAGGACGGCCAAGGCCGTCGGCAGAACACGGGACATGCTTGTCTCCCAACAAGGGCAATTGCGGGATTGGTCGCATGCGTGGGTTGCGTCCCTGTTGCAGGCGTGAAATCTGCTGGAGATGGGGGCGTGGAAAGAGCAAGTGATGGAAAGTTCGCAAGATCCCGCGACGGCTTCCGCCGCCGCCTCCACCGCCGGCCAGGGCGGCGATCCAGCGCGGGGCGCGCGCATTCTGATCGTCGACGACGATCCGGGCATCCGCGACGTCGTGGCCGATTTCCTGGGTCGCCACGGCTACGCCATCGACACCGCCTCCGACTCCCGGACCATGGATCAGGCCCTGGCCCGCGGTCCGGTCGACCTGGTGGTGCTGGACATCATGCTGCCTGGCGAGGACGGCCTGGCCATCTGCCGCCGCCTGTCGGCCGCCGACGGTCCGGCCATCATCATGCTGTCGGCCATGGGCGAGGAGACCGACCGCATCGTCGGGCTCGAGCTCGGCGCCGACGACTACCTGCCCAAGCCGTGCAATCCACGCGAACTGCTGGCCCGCATCCGCGCCGTGCTGCGCCGCCGTCAGGAGCCGCGCACGATCGACGATGGCATGGGCGCGGCCTGTGAGTTCGCCGGCTGGCGGCTGGACCTGGTTCGCCGCGAACTGCGCTCGCCGCAGTCGGTGGTGGTCAATCTGTCGAGCGGCGAGTTCTCGCTGCTGCGCGCCTTCGTCGAGCGCCCGCAGCGCGTGCTGACCCGCGACCAGTTGCTGGACCTGGCGCGAGGCCGCGAGAGCGACGCCTATGACCGCGCCATCGACGTGCAGATCAGCCGTCTGCGCCGCAAGCTGGACGACGGCGGCGGCGGCGAGCTGATCCGCACCATCCGCAGCGAAGGCTACATGTTCACCTCCAAGGTCACCCGCACCCCATGACCGAGCGCGCCCGGCCGGTCCCCCGGGTGAAGGGACCGAGCAGCGCGCCGCTGTTCGTCCAGGCCCTGGGTCTGGTCATCGTGACCCTGGTGGCGGCGCAGTTGATCGCCATAGCGGTGGTCTTCAACCTGCCGCCGCCCCCGCCCGAGATCTATCGGTTGAGCGAGATCGCCCGCACCGTGAAGAGCGGCGGCGCGACGGTTCAGCCGCGCGACGGACGCGTCCTCCTGCTCCACCGCAACGCCGGCCCGATCCGCGGCCTGGTCGACAACCGCCGACGCGCCGAATTCAAGACCGCCCTCGCCCGCGAGCTCGGCATCGATCCGGCTCGGATCGAAATGGAAATCGACACCGGTCCGCGCTTCTTCGTTCGCACCCAGAAGCGAACCTTCGTTCAGCAGTTGCCGCGGGACGGCCAGCACGGTCCCCCGTTCGGCCTGGGCGGACCGGGGGGGCCGCGGGAAGACGACGGTCCCGGCCGCAGGCGCGGACCCGGCGGCCCGCCGGACGGACCGCCGGGTCCGCCTCACCCGCCGCGCCCCCAGGAACCCCGCGACGAACGGTTCATCGTGGGCGACTTCAAGCTGGCCATCCACCAGAACGACGGGCGCTGGACGGTGATCGAACCCAAGCCCGCCATCCGCTTCGACACCTGGCAACAGCGGATCCTGCTGATCCTGGCCCTGTCGGTGCTGTGCGTCTCGCCCCTGGCCTGGCTGTTCGCTCGCCGCCTGTCCGGACCAATCAGCGCCTTCGCCGGCGCCGCCGAGCGGCTGGGCCGCGATCCGCGCGCCGCGCCCCTGGCCCTGCGCGGCTCGGCCGAGGTGATCGCCGCCGCCAACGCCTTCAACATGATGCAGGAGCGCCTGCGCCGCTATGTCGAGGACCGGACGGCGATGATCGGCGCGGTGGCGCACGACCTGCGCACCCCGCTCACCCGCCTGCGCTTCCGCATCGAGGCGGTGCCGGACGACGTCCGCGCCAAGCTGGCCTCCGACATCGACCAGATGGAAGCCATGATCGCCGCCACCATGGCCTTTGTGCGCGACACCACGCGGCCGGCCGAGCGGACCAAGCTGGAGCTGGCCTCGCTGCTGGAGAGCATCATCGACGAGGCGGCCGAGACCGGCGGCCAGGCCTCGGTGGAGCTGGGCGAAAAGATCATCATCGAGGGCGACCCGGTCGCGCTTCGTCGCCTTCTGACCAACCTGGTCGAGAACGGCCTGAAATACGGCGGCGCCGTGCAGGGTCGGGTCCGTGCGGAAGGCGGGCTGGCGGTGATCGAGATCGATGACTCGGGCCCCGGCATCGCGCCCGCCGAGCTGGATCGGGTGTTCGAGCCGTTCTTCCGCAGCGAGCCGTCGCGCAACCGCGAGACCGGCGGGATCGGACTGGGCCTGGCCGTCGTCCGCTCGGTGGCGCGCGCGCACGGCGGTGACGTGACCCTGCACAATCGTCCAGAGGGCGGCCTGAGAGCTCGGGTGGAGTTGCCGTTCTAGACCCTTCCGGCGCGCGCTGGGACGAAGGAATGATGCCGAAGCCCTTGGGTTTGTTGCCGGCGCGCAAAGCTGCGCCATACGCCGGACACCTGGGTGGGGTTGATCAAGATCATGCAAACCCTGACCCGTCTTCGCGCCACCTGCATCCTGATGTTCGCCGCCCTGTGCCTGGGGGCCTGCGCCTCCGGTCCGCCCCAGGACGGGCCGCGCGGCGATTGGGGCAAGGCGTCGCGCCCTCTTCCGCCCGGCGAGGGCGAAGCCGGCGGACCGCCCCGCCAGCCGCGCCGTAGCCTGTTCATCAGTCCCGCGGGCGAACCGTTCCGCGCCCAGCCCGGCTCGGCCTATCCGGTCTCGGCCTGGTTCGCTGGCGCGGACGCGGACCACGACGGGATCCTTGCTCGCGACGAATTCGTGGCCGACGCCCTGAGGTTCTTCGACCGGATCGATGGCGACCACAACGGCGTGATCGACGGCTTCGAGGTTTCGACCTACGAGACCCAGATCGCGCCTGAAATTCTGCAGGGCTTCCAGGGCGGCGGAGAAGGTCAAGGCGCGCGCGGCCAGGGCGGCCCCCGCGGTCAGGGCGGACATGGCGGCGGGCGACGCGGCGGCGGCCCTCCAGGCGGCGACAAGCGCGGCGGCGGCCCGATGGGCGGCATGCTGCAAGGCGCCACGCCCTACAGCCTACTGGCTGAACCCGAGCCGGTCATGGCCTCGGACGGCGATTTCGACCGTCGCATCACGCGCGCCGAAGCCGCCAAGGCGGCCAAGGCTCGCTTCGCTCTGCTCGACACCGACGGCGACGGCAAGCTGCGCCTGGCCGACCTGCCCCAGACGCCGCTGCAGGCGCGCCTGGAAGGGCCCCGTTCCGAGGACCATCGCGGACAGCGTTGAGCTAGCCGATCAGCCCGGCGATGATGTTGATGCCCAGGGCCAGCACGGCCGTGTTGTAGAAATAGGCGCACACGGCCTGGGCGGTCACGAGGTTGCGCAGCCTGGACGTCAGCACGTTGTTGTCCGACACTTGGAACGTCGCCCCGATGCTGAAGGCGAGGTAGACGAAGTCGAGATAGGTGCTGGCCGGCTCGCCCGGGAACAGAAAGCCCGGCTTGCCCTTTCCGTCGCCGAAGTGGCGATGGGCGTAGTGCAACGTGAACACCGAGTGCAGCACCACCCAGGACAGCACCAGGGTGACGCCGGCGCAGGCGGCTGTCACCGCCTTGGCTTCAGGTCCCGCCGACCGCGCGTGCAACATGGCGGCCACCACGGCGACCAGGCTCGACAGGATCGCGGCCAGCACGATCAGCAGGATCTGCGACGGCTTCTCGTCCTCGGCGGCCGCACGCCGCCGCACCTCGGCCTCGTCGGCCGTCAGAAACAGATGCCAGGTGGTTGTGACATAGACCAGGGCGCAGAGGTCCCAGCCGATCAGGATATGGCTGCTGACCGGCGCCTTGAGGTGACGCGCCGCCAGCCAACCCAAAACGCCGGCCAGACCTGCGGCCCACAGCCGCCAATGGCGCGATATTGCTGCGCTTTCAGGTTTCTTCCGAATGGCCCTGGTCATGTCGCTCGCCTCGTGCGCCGCAGCCTTAGCACCAAACTCTGCAATTTTGTCTCGCCTGTTGGGTGAACCGAACGCGACTTCACCGGTTACTTCACTGGAACACGTGGAAGGACGCCATGACCGACCCCGACGCCCCGCCGCCGATCGAGCCCCCGCAACCCGACTACGACCCGGGCTCGACGCCCGCGGAAGAGCCGATGCGCGAGCCGCCGGTGCAACCGGGCGACGACCGGCCCTATGACGCTTCCCCCGCGCCGTTTCCCCCCGTGACCAGTCCCGATTAGGAGCAACCTATGGACCTCGACACCGAACGGCCCCGCGGCCGCCGAGGCTTCGCCGCCATGGACCCCGAACGTCGCCGCGAGATTGCGCGCAAAGGGGGGGCCAGTGTTCCCAGTGAGAAGCGCAGCTTCGCCAAGGACCGCGATCTGGCCGCGAACGCCGGCCGCAAGGGTGGCTCCTCGTCGCGTGGCGGCGGACGGATCCCCGGCCGCGACGCCTGACATGAAGCACGCCGCGGCTTTCGGGCCGCGGCGGCTTTTTTGACGTGAACGCCGCCCGCCTCAGCCGGCTAGGGCGAAGACTCCGAAGCTCGGGCCGTCGCTGATCCAGCGCGCCGCGACCTTCCAGCCCGCGCGACGGGCCAGCTCCACGAAGGTTTCGGGCGCGTACTTGTACGAGTTCTCGGTGTGGATGGTCTCTCCGGCCTCGAACCGGATCTCCTGGCCCGCCAGATGCGCCCTCTGGGCGACGCGGCTGACCAGATGCATCTCCATGCGGCTTTCTTCGGCGTTCCAGACGGCGCGATGGTCGAAGGCGTCCAGATCGAAATCGCCGCCCAGCTCGCTATTGATCCGCGCCAGCACGTTCTTGTTGAACGCCGCCGTGACGCCCTGGGCATCGTCATAGGCGGGCACCAGGACGTCCGGGCTCTTGGCGATGTCGACACCGACCACGAACATCGCGCCATCGCCCAACAACTCGTGGGCGCCGCGCAAAAAGACCTCGGCGTCGGCCGGGGCGAAATTGCCGATCGTCGAGCCCGGGAAGAAGCCGGTCACCGGACGGCCCCGCGCCGCGGCGGGGAGGCGGAAGGCGCGGGTGAAGTCGTCTACCAGGGGCGCGACGATCAGGTCCGGATAGTCCCGGCGTATGGCCTCGCTGGCCTCGTCCAGCGCCGACTGGCTGATGTCGATCGGCGCATAGACGGCCAGCTGCGGCATGGCGTCCAGCAGGATGCGGGTCTTGGTGCTGGCCCCGCTGCCGAACTCGACCAGGGCCGCGCCCTCACAGACGCGGGCGGCGATCTCCGGCGCGATCCGGCGCAGCAGGGCGGTCTCGGTGCGGGTGGGATAGTATTCCGGCAGATCGCAGATCGCCTCGAACAGCCGCGAGCCCTCGGCATCGTAGAAATACTTGGCGGACAGCGCCTTGGGCGTGGCGGTCAAGCCCGCCAGGGCGTCGTCGAGAAAGGTCGAGGCCGGAGTCGCGGAGTCGCGATCCAGCACGCTCATGTCGTCGGCCAAGCGGACCCCCGTGAACGCCCAGCGCTGCGCCGGGTGGAAAAAGTTGCGATAGGACGGCCGCACGTGGCCGGGCGGGCTGTCGGCCGCTCCGCCTCGCAGGACCATCTGGTTGATCATGAACTTGCCGTTGTACTCGCCCAGAGCCCCCGCGCCGGACTTGAAGCCCGGATAGGCGACATAGGGGCTGGCGGTCCATTGCCAGGCCTCGTCCGTCGTCTGGCGCAGCCCCCGCCCTTCCGGCGCGGTGACGGCGGCCTCCCACTCGGCCTCGGTCGGCAGGCGGCGACCGGACCAGGCGGCGAAGGCGGCGGCTTCGTAATAGCTGACATGGCCGACCGGAGCGTCAGGATCGACCGGAAGCCGGCCCGACAGGGTCATGACCGACCAGCCGCCGTCGTCCTCCCGCCGCCAGTACAGCGGCGCATCCCAACCCAGCTCGTTGACGCAAGCCCAGCCGTCGGAAAGCCACAGGTCGGCGCGGCGGTAACCGCCGTCGGCGATGAAGGCCAGCCACTCGCCGTTGGTGACCAGACGGTCGGCCAGACGATAGGGTTCGAGAAACGTCCTGTGCCGAGGACGTTCGTTGTCGAAGGCGAAGCCTGGACCGGCGTCGCCGATCTCGACCAATCCACCCTCGAAACCCAGATACCGGAGCGGGGCGGCGGCGGGACGTTTGGGCGGCGGCGCGGCCCGATAGGCGGGTTGCAGCGGCGACTGGGCGAACAGGTGCAGCAGATCCATCAGGATCAGTTCCTGATGTTGCTCCTCGTGAGCCAAGCCCAGGTCGAGGCGCTCCATCACCTCCGCGGTCGGGGTGGTCGTCAGCAGACGGACCATGGCCGCATCGACATGGGCGCGATAGGCGCCGACCTCGTCGGCCGACGGCCTGGTGATCAGGCCGCGCAGAGGGCGAGGCTGCCGGGGCCCGACCGCCTCGTAATAGGAGTTGAACAGATAGGCGAAGGCCGGGTCGAACACGCGATAGCCCGGCAGAAACGGCGTCAGCAGAAAAGTCTCGAAGAACCAGGCGGTGTGGGCCCGGTGCCATTTGACGGGACTGGCGTCGGGCATCGACTGAGCGCCCTGGTCCTCCGGCGACAAGGGCTTGGCCAGCGCCTCGGTCCGTCGCCTCACCGCCAGATAGCGATCGACGAGGGCGATGGCGCGGACCTCTGAGGCCTCCCGCGAGGGGGTGTCGTCGGGACTCATGCGGTCTCCTGGCGGCCCTGTATCGGGAAGCGTGCCGCCACCCGATGAGCTCAACGAATATGCAACTTGAGTGTTCCCCCCGTCGGGTTCAAGCGGAGCCGGGAATAAAAAGTGAACGGAGATCGAAGAACGCCGAACGCTCGCCCTGCTCCGCGTGGTCCCTAAGGCCGTTTCGGGATTTCCAGCCCCCTCTGCACCGCCGGGCGCGCCAGGGCCCGCTCCAGCCACGCCGGAACATGCTCGAGGCTCGCGTAGTCGACCAACTCGCCCGCCCCGTAGAAACCGATCAGGTTTCGCACCCAGCCGATCGTGGCGATATCGGCGATCGTGTACTCGTCGCCCATGATCCACTCACGGCCGGCCAGACGGGTTTCCAGCACGCCCAACAGGCGCTTGGATTCGGCGACGTAGCGGTCGCGGGGCCGCTTGTCCTCGTATTCGCGCCCGGCGAACTTGTGGAAGAAGCCCAGCTGGCCGAACATCGGTCCAACCGCGGCCATCTGGAAGAACACCCAGGCCAGGGTCTCGTAGCGCCTGGCGGGATCCTGCGGCAGGAACTTGCCGGTCTTGTCGGCGAGATAGACCAGGATGGCGCCGGACTCGAACAGGCCGAAGGGCTCGCCGCCCGGGCCGTCCGGATCGATGATCGCCGGGATCTTGCCGTTGGGGTTCAGGGACAGGAATTCCGGCGTCCAAGTCTCGTTCTGACCGATGTCGATGGTGTGGGGCTCGTAGGCCAGCCCGATCTCCTCCAGCATGATCGACACCTTGACCCCGTTTGGCGTCGGCAGGCTGTAGAGCTGCAGCCGGTCGGGATGCTGGGCGGGCCAGCGCTGCGTGATCGGGAAGGCTGAGAGATCGGTCATGGTCGGCTCCGGAAGCGACGGCCGTCCCGTCGGGACGGCCAGGCTTGTCAGATGGTCCCGCCTGGCGCGGCGACAAGGCGCCTTCGGTGTCGCCCCTGTGGAAACAGATCGGGATCTCAGCCTTGGCGGACCTTGGGCCGCTCGACCGTGGCGCTGTCGGCGTCCAGCACCGAGCGGATCTTGGCCGCCAGCGCCGGACCCAGATAGGGCTTGTCGATCATCGGAAATTCGTTGGCCCAGGAGGCCGCCTCGTCTCCGACATAGCCCGAGGTCAGCAACACCTTGAGGCCAGGGCGCTCGGCGCGCGCCATGTGGGCCAGCTCGACGCCATTGACGCCGCCGGGCATGACGACGTCCGAAAACAGCAGGTCGAACGCCTTGCGTCCCTTCAGTCGTTTGAGGGCGGCCGCGGCGTTGACGGCCGTCGTGACCTGATAGCCAAGGCCTTCCAACGTCTCCACCGCCATGGCCAGGACGGCGGGATCGTCCTCGACGACCAGCACGCGTTCGCTGCCCCGCGCGATTTCGTCGGTCTCCTCGCCGGCGCCGCGTTCGCTCAAGGCCCCCTTGCTCTGCGGCAGCCAGATCTCGAACGCAGCCCCCTGCCCCGGCGCGCTGAGCACGGAGATCTCGCCCCCGGACTGCCGGACGAAGCCGTAGACCTGGGACAGGCCCAGGCCGGACCCCTTGCCGATCTCCTTGGTCGTGAAGAACGGCTCGAAGATGCGCGAGGCCACGTCGGCGTCCATGCCTTCGCCGGTGTCGCGCACCGTCACCAGGATCTTGGGATCGTCGCCGCCGACCGACTTGGCGCTGATCGACAGCACGCCGCCGCCTTCCATGGCGTCGCGTGCGTTGACCGCCAGGTTCAGCAAGGCGCTTTCAAACTGGGCCGCGTCGAGGTGGGCGGGCAGCGCTTCGGGCGCCAGATCCAGCTCGATGCTCACCGCCTCGCCGACCGCCTGGCGCATCAGCGGCGCGAAGTCGGCGATCAGGGTGTTCAAATCGACGGTCAGCGGGTTCAGGCGCTGGCGGCGCGAGAAGGCCAGCAGCTGGCGTGTCAGGGCCCCGCCCTTCTCCGCCGCCTGGCGCACTGCCTCGATCTGGCGCGCCAGCTCGTGCTGCTCGCCGGTGCGACGCTTGATCAGTTCGATATTGCCCAGCACCACGGTCAGCAGGTTGTTGAAGTCGTGGGCGACGCCGCCGGTCAGCTGTCCGACAGCCTCCATCTTGCGGGCGTGCCCCAGCTGCTCCTCGAGGCCGCGACGCTCGGTGTTGTCGAGCAGGGTGCCGAACACCACCTGCCGGCCGCTTTCCTCATCCGAGGCCAGCACGCCCTGATCGATGAACGAGCGATAGTTGCCGTCGGCGCACTGCCAGCGGTATTCGCAGCTGTAGGAGCCCGCCCTGCGGGCCTCGGCCTGGGCGCGAACGACCGTGTCGACATCGTCGGGATGGACGCGGCTGATGCCGAAGTCGGCGTCCGCCAGGAAGTGCTCCGCCGAGAACCCGGTCAGTTCCATCACGTTGCCGCCGACGAACAGAGGCTCGTAAGGCGTGTCGGCGGTGCGCGAGTGGAAGACCACCGGCAGGGCGCGCAGGATCGCCTCCTGGCGCTCTTGCGTGCGGCGCAGAGCGCGCTCGGCGGCCAGCTTCTCGGCGTGGATCCGGGCGTTCTCCTCGATCAGCAGGCGCCGGCTTTCGGACTGCTGCTCGAGCTCCAGGGTCTTGATGTGCAGGTCGACCAGAACCTGGACCTTGGAGCGCAGGATGAACGGGTCGACCGGCTTGAACACCACGTCGACGGCGCCGGCCGAATAGGCCTTGAAGATGTGAGCCTCGTCGCGAAACACCGCCGTCAGGAAGACGATCGGCACGTCGCGATTGCGACGACGCTGGCGGATCAGTTCCGCCGTCTCGTAGCCGTCCATGCCCGGCATGTGCAGGTCGAGCAAGATCACGGCGAAGTCGTCGGTCAGCAGGTGACGCAGAGCTTCCTCGCCGGACCGCGCGACGACCAGTTCCTGGCCCAGGGTCTCCAGGGCCTGGGTGGCCGCGAACGCGTTGCGCTCATCGTCGTCGACGATGAGGATCCGCGTTCGCAGCCGATCCTCGGGTGGCGGATGCGCCTGATGCTTTACGGCGGGTACGCTCATTGCGCGGCGCTATGGATGGCGACGATGTTGTCCCCCGCAAGACGCTGAGCATCGGTGCGTTGGACAGAAACCCGCAGGACGGAGATCAGCTGGTCGATATCCACCGGCTTGGACACGTAATCCGAGGCGCCGGCCTGGATGCATTTCTGGCGGTCGCCCTTCATCGCCTTGGCGGTGACGGCGATCACCGGCAAGTCCGAGAACTTCGGCCGCGCCCGAATTTCACGCATGGTCTCGTAACCATCCATATCCGGCATCATGATGTCGACCAGAACCATATCCACCGAGGGCAGGCTGTCGAGCAGTTCGAGCCCGGCGCGGCCGCTCTCGGCGTAGCGCAACTCTATACCGTATTCCTCCAGCGCGCTGGCCAGCGAGAAGATGTTGCGGATGTCGTCGTCGATCACGACGGCGGTCAGGCCGGTCAACACGGCGTCGGCGTGACGGCTTTGGGCGATCATCGCCTTGGCCGGGTTCGACAGGCGGTCGAGCGGCGCGTGCAGCGAAATGGTCACGTGATCGATCAACTGCTCAGGCGTGCGGGCCAGGCGCGCCAGGCCCGAGAACACCGCCAGGCGGAGCCGGCGATCCTCCTCGGGATCAAGCTCGTTCGGCGCATAGAGCACCGCCACGCCCGACGCCGTCTCGCGATGCTTGAGCCCCTCGATGAAGGGCCCGACCGGACCTGGCCCGACGTCTATCACCAGGCAATCGCCTTCGCCGGTGAACGCGTCGTCCGGCAGGTCTGACAGGGTCGGCACGATCTTCAAGGCGCCGAACGCCTCCTTCAGGGTGTCGGCGGCCTGGCCGTCGCCGCCGACCAGGATCGGGGCGCGGCCGGTCTCGGCCACCAGTTTCTTGACCTTCTCCAGGGTGGAGGCCACCGCCTCGCGCTCGACCGGCTTGCTGGTGAAGCCCATGGCGCCCATCGACAGGCCCAGGCCGCCATGGTCGTCGGCCGAGATCACCTGCACCGGGATGTGGCGGGTGTCGGGCGTGCGCTTGAGCAGGTCCAGCAGGGCCAGGCCGTCCATGTCGGGCAGGCCGATGTCCAGCATGATGGCGTCGGGGGTGAAGCGGCGGGCCAGGGACGGCACGGCCGAGCCTTCCCCGGTGACGACGCCCTTGAACCCGCTGTCGCGGACGAGGGACAGCAGGATCGAGGCGAAGCGGGTGTCGTCCTCGACGATCAGGATCACCGCGTCGCCGGGCTCGATCTGGTCGCGGTCGTCGACCACCGTCTCGGCCGGCTCTGCCGCGCCGGCCTCCATCGTCGAGAGACGGAAGGTCTGGACCGACGACGTGGCCGGACGCAGCGGCTGGGCGGGCTGCGACTGGGCGGCCGGGCTGAAGTTCAGCGGCAGGTACAGGGTGAAGGTGCTCCCCTGCCCCGGCGTCGACACCACCCGCAGCTCGCCGCCGAGCAGGCGGGTGATTTCCCGGCTGATCGACAGGCCCAGGCCCGTGCCGCCGTACTTGCGGCTGGTGGTGCCGTCGGCCTGCTGGAAGGCCTCGAAGATGATCCGCTGCTTGTCTTCCGGAATGCCGATGCCGGTATCCTCGACCGAGAAGGCCAGCACCTGACCCGCCTTGTTGAGGTGATCGTTGCCCGCCGCCCAACCCTCGTCGGCCCGGGCGATCGTCAGGCGCACCGAGCCGGCCTGGGTGAACTTGAAGGCGTTCGACAGCAGGTTCTTGATCACCTGCTGCAGGCGCTTGTCGTCGGTGTACATCGAGCGCGGCAGGGCCGGGTCGATGTTGATGAAGAAGTCCAGCTTCTTGTCTTGAGCCAGCTGGGCGAAGGTGCGGTCGGTCTGGTCGCGGAGGCTGGCGAAGGACATCTCGCCGATGTCGAGCGTGACCGTGCCGCTTTCGATCTTCGACAGGTCGAGGATGTCGTTGATCAGGCCCAGCAGGTCGGCCCCGGCGCTGTGGATGTTGCGCGCGAACTCCACCTGCTTGGCGCTCAGATTGCCCTGCGCGTTCTCGCTGAGCATCTTGGACAGGATCAGCAGGCTGTTGAGCGGCGTGCGCAGCTCGTGGCTCATATTGGCCAGGAATTCGGACTTGTACTTGGAGGTCAGGGCCAGCTGCTCGGCCTTCTCCTCCAGCGCCGCCTTGGCCTGCTCGACTTCGGCGTTCTTGGCTTCCACCTGCTTGTTCTGGGCCGACAGCAGGACCGCCTTGTCCTCCAGTTCGGCGTTGGTCTGCTGCAGTTCGTCCTGCTTGGAGCGCAGCAGCTCTTCCGATTGGCGCAGGGACGCGGCCTGCAGTTCCAGGCGGTCGTTGGTCTTCTTCAGCTCGCCTTGCTGAGCCTGGAGCTCGGACGTCAGAAGTTGCGACTGTTCGAGCAGGCCCTCTGTCCGCATGTTGGCGGCGATGGTCGACAGCACGATGCCGATGGACTCCATCAGCTGGTCGAGGAAGGCCTGCTGGGTCTCGTTGAACGTCCCGAAGGTCGCCAGCTCGATCACGGCCTTCAGCTCGCCTTCGAACAAGGCGGGCAGGACGATGATGTTCTGCGGCGCGGCCTCGCCGAGACCCGAACTGATCTTGATGTACTCGGCCGGCACGTTGGTGAGCAGGATGCGCTCCTTCTCGGCCGCGCACTGGCCGATCAGGCCCTCTCGCTGGCGCAGGCGCGCCGGCGGCTTGTCGCCCGGGTTGGAGGCGTAGCTGGCGGCCAGGTTCAGCACCGGCTCGCCGTTGACGTCGTGGTCCGAGACGTAGAACACCCCGTGCTGGGCGTTGATCAGCGGAGCCAGTTCCGACAGCACCAGGTTCGACACGGTCGAAAGGTCGCGCTCGCCCTGCAGCATGCGGCTGAACCGGGCCAGGTTGGTCTTCAGCCAGTCCTGCTCGGTGTTCTTCAACGTCTGATCCTTCAGATTGCGGATCATTTCGTTGATGTTGTCCTTCAGGGCGGCGACTTCCCCCGACGCTTCCACGGTGATCGACCGCGTCAGGTCGCCCTTGGTCACGGCGGTGGACACCTCGGCGATGGCGCGGACCTGGGTGGTCAGGTTGGCGGCCAGTTCGTTGACGTTGTCGGTCAGGTCGCGCCACAGGCCGGCGGCGCCCGGCACCCGCGCCTGGCCGCCCAGCTTGCCTTCCGAACCCACTTCGCGGGCCACGTTGGTCACCTGGTCGGCGAAGGTGGCCAGGGTCTCGATCATGCCGTTGATGGTGTCGGCCAGCGAGGCGATCTCGCCCTTGGCGTCCAGGGTCAGCTTGCGCTTCAGGTTGCCCTGGGCGACGGCCGTGACGACGTCGGCGATGTTCCGAACCTGGCCAGTCAGGTTGGCGGCCATCATGTTGACGTTGTCGGTCAGGTCCTTCCAGGTGCCGGCCACGCCCGGCACCTGGGCCTGACCGCCCAGCTTGCCTTCGGTGCCGACTTCCCGCGCCACGCGGGTCACTTCCGAGGCGAAGCCGTTCAGCTGGTCCACCATGACGTTGATGGTCGACTTCAGCTCCAGGATCTCGCCCTTCACGTCGACGGTGATCTTCTTGGAAAGGTCTCCCTTGGCGACGGCGGTGGTGACGTCGGCGATGTTACGGACCTGGCCGGTCAGGTTGGCGGCCATGAAGTTGACGTTGTCGGTCAGGTCCTTCCAGGTGCCGGCGACGCCCTTCACCTGCGCCTGGCCGCCCAGCTTGCCCTCGGTGCCGACTTCCCGCGCCACGCGGGTCACTTCCGACGAGAACGAGTTCAGCTGGTCCACCATGACGTTGATGGTGTTCTTCAGCTCGAGAATTTCGCCGCGCACGTCGACGGTGATCTTCTTGGACAGGTCGCCCATGGCGACGGCGGTGGTCACCTCGGCGATGTTACGGACTTGGCCGGTCAGGTTGCCGGCCATCAGGTTGACGTTGTCGGTCAGCTCTTTCCAGGTGCCGGCGACGCCCTTCACCTGGGCCTGGCCGCCGAGCTTGCCTTCCGTACCCACTTCACGGGCCACGCGGGTCACTTCCGAGGCGAAGCCGTTCAGCTGGTCCACCATGACGTTGATGGTGTTCTTCAGCTCCAGGATCTCGCCGCGCACGTCGACGGTGATCTTCTTGGACAGGTCGCCGTTGGCGACGGCGGTGGTCACCTCGGCGATGTTGCGGACCTGGCCGGTCAGGTTGCCGGCCATGAAGTTGACGTTGTCGGTGAGGTCCTTCCAGGTGCCGGCGACGCCCTTCACCTGGGCCTGGCCGCCCAGCTTGCCTTCGGTGCCGACTTCGCGGGCCACGCGGGTCACTTCCGACGAGAACGAGTTCAGCTGGTCCACCATGGTGTTGATGGTGTTCTTCAGCTCGAGAATTTCGCCGCGCACGTCGACGGTGATCTTCTTGGAAAGATCGCCCATGGCGACGGCGGTGGTCACCTCGGCGATGTTACGGACCTGGCCGGTCAGGTTGCCGGCCATCAGGTTGACGTTGTCGGTCAGCTCCTTCCAGGTGCCGCCGACGCCGGTGACGTTGGCCTGGCCGCCCAGCTTGCCTTCCGTACCCACTTCACGGGCCACGCGGGTCACTTCCGAGGCGAAGGCGTTCAGCTGGTCCACCATGACGTTGATGGTGTTCTTCAGCTCCAGCACTTCGCCCTTCACGTCGACGGTGATCTTCTTGCTGAGGTCGCCCATGGCGACGGCGGTGGTGACGTCGGCGATGTTACGGACCTGGCCGGTCAGGTTCCCGGCCATCAGGTTGACGTTGTCGGTGAGGTCCTTCCAGGTGCCGGCCACGCCTTCCACGCGGGCCTGACCGCCCAGCTTGCCCTCGGTGCCGACTTCCCGCGCCACGCGCGTCACTTCCGAGGCGAAGCTGTTGAGCTGGTCCACCATGGTGTTGATGGTGTTCTTCAGCTCCAGCACCTCGCCCTTCACGTCCACGGTGATCTTGCGCGAAAGGTCGCCGCGGGCCACGGCGGTGGTCACCTCGGCGATGTTACGAACCTGACCCGTGAGATTGCCGGCCATCAGGTTGACGTTGTCGGTCAGCTCCTTCCAGGTGCCGGCCACGCCCTTGACGTTGGCCTGGCCGCCCAGCTTGCCCTCGGTGCCGACTTCGCGGGCCACCCGCGTCACTTCCGAGGCGAAGGAGTTCAACTGGTCCACCATGGTGTTGATGGTGTTCTTCAGCTCCAGCACCTCGCCCTTCACGTCGACGGTGATCTTGCGCGACAGGTCGCCGTTGGCGACGGCGGTGGTCACCTCGGCGATGTTACGGACCTGGCCGGTCAGATTGGCGGCCATCAGGTTGACGTTGTCGGTGAGGTCCTTCCAGGTGCCGGCCACGCCCTTCACCTGCGCCTGGCCGCCCAGCTTGCCTTCGGTGCCGACTTCCCGCGCCACGCGGGTCACTTCCGAGGCGAACGAGCCCAGCTGTCCCACCATGGTGTTGACGACCTTGCCGATGCGCAGGAATTCGCCGCGCAGCGGACGCTCCTCGTTCTCCAGGTCCATCGTCTGGGAAAGGTCGCCCTTGGCGGTGGCGCCGATCACGCGGGCCATTTCGGCGGTCGGGTGGACCATGTCGGTGATCAGGTTGTTGACCGCGTCGACGCTGGCCGCCCACGAACCGGTGGCGCCCGGCAGACGGGCGCGATGATTGATTTTTCCCTGTTTGCCGACGACGTCGCCGAGTCGCTCGAACTCTTTCGACATTTGATCGTTTAGGTTGACAGCGTCGTTGAAAGCTTCCGCGAGTTCGCCGTCCAGCCCGGACAGGTCGGTTGGCAAACGGACGGAGAAGTCACCACGTCGGAAGGCCCGCAAGGCCGCCAAAAGCTGATGGTTGTCGAGTCCGCGCTGCTGCGTCTTGGACTGTGCGGCGGGCATGAGAAAACTCCACGTCGAAACTTCTACGTGGGCGGCGCCGATCGGGAAGAATTTTCGGGCCTTTGAAGCTCAAAGCGTCAAAGGCCGGACACCTCCCCATGCCCCCCGACGGCCTCAACGCGGGGGGAAATCTTTGGTTCCGCCCTAACTGCGACGCTTTTTACCGCCGCTCGTCGACGCGTCTAGCGGGCCAGCTTCGCCTGGGCGGATTTCTCGACCTGCTCCACGCCGCGCAGAGCATCGCCAGAGGCCTCCAGCTGGCCCTTGAAGACATGCAGATCGCCGGTGTCGATGCGACGCACCTTCTTGTCGCGCGACCACTCCAGCCCGATCATCTCACCCAGCCTGCAGGCCTTGGGCAGCAAGGCGGCCTGCTCCGCCGGGCCGCCTCGCGCCACCAGCTTGCCCACGATGTCGTTCCAATTGGGCGAGCCTGGGAAACAGAACGGCAGGTGATCGCAGTCGCCTGTCCAGAACCGCCTGTACCAGCGCTGATGCAGCGGGGTGTCGAACCGCAGCCCAGCCGGATTGAGCTGGGCGCGGCAATCGGCGCGGACGTAGTCCTGCGCCCGCGCACCGCCGGCCAGGCCGAGCGCCGCGGCGAGCAGGAGAGCCGTCCTGGAGCGGGCGCCGTGCAAAGTCCTAGACCATGCTCGCCATCGGACCATCGGCCCGCCCGTCGACGAATTGGCGGACATAGGGATTGTCCGTGCGGTCCAGTTCGGCCGGCGTGCCGCGCCAGATGATCTTGCCGGCGTGGAGCATGGCGATCTCGTCGCCGATCGTTCGGGCCGAGGCCAGGTCGTGGGTGATCGACACCGCCGTGCAGCCCAGTCCCCTCACCTGCTCGACGATCAGTTCATTGATCGCCGACGAGGTGATCGGGTCCAGACCCGTGGTCGGCTCGTCGAAGAAGATGATCTCCGGATTGGCCACCACCGCCCGGGCCAGGCCGACCCGCTTTTGCATGCCGCCCGACAATTCGGACGGATAGGCGTCGGCCACATGGGCGGCCAGATGCACGCGGCCCAGGGCCTCGATCGCGCGCGCCTTCGCCGCCTTGCGGGGGACGCCGTCTGCGTTGATCAGACGGAAGGCGACATTTTCCCAGACGCTGAGGCTGTCGAACAGCGCCGCGCCCTGGAACAGGACGCCGATGCGTTCGAACAATCTGCGGCGCGCCGCACCGCCCATGCCGATCAGGTTCTCGCCGTCGACCAGCACATGGCCGGCGTCGGGCCGCACCAGGCCCATGGCCACCTTGATGGTCACCGACTTGCCCTGGCCCGAGCCGCCGATGATCACCAGCGAGCGGCCGGCCTCGACGCTGAGGTCCAGCCCGTCGAGGACCGGACCGTCAAAGCGCTTGCGAACGCCTTTCCATTCGAGTTTCGGCGTATCGGTCATGCGGCGGTGAACAGCGTTGTGAGGAAGTAGTCGGAGGCGAAGATCAGGATCGCCGAGGACACCACCGCATGGGTGGTCGCCCGCCCCACGCCCCGCGCGCCGCCCTTGGCGTTGTAGCCGTGATAGCAGCCCATCAGGGCGACGATGAATCCGAACACGGCCGCCTTGATCAGGCCCGAGCCGACGTCCCAGCCCTGGATAAAGTTCATGGTGTTGCGGATGTAGATCGTCGAGTTGAAATCGAGGATCCGCACCGCCACCAGCCAGCCGCCGGCCACGCCGATGATGTCGGCGATAAGGGTCAGCAGCGGCAGGACCAGGGTCGCGGCCAGCAGGCGCGGCGCGACCAAGTAGCGGAACGGATCGGTCGACAGGGTGCGCATGGCGTCGATCTGCTCGGTGGCGCGCATGGCGCCGATCTCGGCGGCGATGGCGGCCGAGACACGGCCCGCCAGCATCAGGGCCGCCAGGACCGGACCCAGCTCGCGCGTGATGCCCAGGGCGACGATCTGGGGCATCACCTGCTCGGCGTTGAAGCGCCCGCCGCCGGTATAGATGTTCAGGCCCAGCGCCGCGCCGGTGAAGATCGCGGTCAGGCCGACGACCGGCAGCGAGAAGAAGCCGATGGCCAGCAGCTGGCGCAGCAGCTGGATCGGGAACCATGGCGGCGAGAACACGGCCATCACGCCACGCAGGGCGAAGACCCCGACGCCTCCCACCATTTGCAGGGCGCCCAGGGTCGATCGACCGATGGTGCGCAACGGCTTGAAGACCGCGGGGATCGCCGCGCCTGCCGCGGCCATCTCAGTAGTTGTCCGGGGCCGTGGCGGCGGACGCGGGCGGCGTCTCGCCGGTCGCCGGCGCGGTTCCGCCCTGCGGCCGGATCACCGAGCCGATCAGGCCGAACAGATCGACCGCGCCCTGGGTGTTGTCGATCTCGCCGCCTGGCTTGATGTCGTCGGCCGCGCCGCCGGGCGCGATCGCGACGTGGACGCCGCCCAGCAGGCTGTCGCTGGTGATCTTGGCGGTGGAGTCCGAGGGCAGCTTGACGGTCGGATCGAGGTTGAGTTTTGCCACCGCCAGATAGGTCTTGGGGTCCAGCTTGATTTCAGACACCGTGCCGACCTTCACGCCGGCCACGCTGACCGCCGCGCCCGGCGCCAGCGATCCGACCTGGCCGAATTTCGCGGTGACGTCATAGCCGCCCGAATGGCGGCCGACGCCGCCGACCGTCAGCGAATAGGCCAGGAAACCCGCCGCCAGGACGAGCACGAGCAGACCCATCAAGGTCTCGGCCCATTGTTCGCGCAACCCCATAGTCTCTCGTCCTTGCTCTTACCGCGACGGCGGACGCTGGGCGTCGCGCTGCAACTGGCTGATCAGCACATCGATATTGCCGCCGGCGTTGTCGATGGTCGAAACGAAGTCCTGCTGCTGGGTGATCGCCAACCACACACCCTTGAACTGGACGTCGACCACCTTCCACGAGGCGCCACCGCCCAGAACCCGCCACGCCACTTGAACGGGCTGGCCCAGTTGGCCGCCCGAGATGGTGGTGTTGACGATAACATCGCCCGGCTTGCGGACGGTCGAACCCGTCACCTTCAAGGCTTCGCCGTGATAGTCGTTGATGCGATTCTGGTAAACGCTTTCGGCGTAGACGCGGAAGGCCGCGGCGAACCGCTGGCGCTGATCCGGCGTGATCGTGCGGGCGTACTTGCCCAGCACGAAGTTCGTGATCCTCGGCACATCGGCCAGCTCGTCGATCCCCTGGTGGAACGTCGCCTTCTTCTGGGCGACGCTCTGGCTCTTGTCGGCCAGCACCGTGATGATCCGTTGGGCGCGGGTCTGCACGAACTGCTCGGCCTGGGGATCGCGCGCGCCCTGGGCGAGGGCGGGACGGGCCTGGACCAAGGCGGCCAGGCCGATCACGGCCACCAGGGCCAACTGGGCGAAACGGCGGGTGGGGCGGGCTTCAGTCATGGTCAGTTCCAGCGAAGTCATTTCGGTTCAGGAGACGGGACGGCGGGCGCCGCCTCCGTCGGGGCGGGTTCGGAAGGCGTGGCGGCGGGCGCCTCGTCGAAGTCGGGCAGTTCCTGCACCGCTCCCGTCGTTTCGCGGATCAGCGCCTCCCGGTGCTGGCCGTAGGCCGAACGGGCGGTGACATAAGGATCGACCGCCTGGTCTAACGCCCTGAACGCCCGATCGGCGTTGGCGCGGGTGTCTATGGTCTGAACCACCAGGCGCGAGGCGCCGAAGGTCGTCGTCCAGCCGCCGCCGACGATGCCGACCGGGTCGGTGAAGAAGTCGAACACCCGGCCGACGCCGTCCCGGAAGTTCAGCGGCCCCAGGACAGGCACGTACAGATAGGGCCCTGGCTTGACGCCATAGCGCCCGAAGGTCTGGCCGAAATCGGCGTCATGCGAGGGGATGCCCATATTGGCGGCGACATCGAACAAGCCCAGGACGCCGACCGTCGAATTGATCACGAAGCGCGCCGACGTCTTGCCCGCGCGCTTGGGCTTGCCCTGCAGAATGTCGTTCAGGACCGTGCTCGGCTCGCCGAGATTGTAGACGACGGCGCTGACCCGGTGGCGCACCGGCGTCGGCGCCACCGCCATGTAGCCGTGCGTGACAGGACGGAAAACCGCGCGGTCCAGCCCCATGCTGAACGCGTAGCTGCCGCGGTTCAGGCCCTCGAGCGGGTCGTAGCTGGTCTGCGCCATGTCGGAGGCCGCGTCCGGCGCGGCGACCAGCGGCGGCGACGTTTCCAGCGCGGCCTGGGCGTAGGCCTGGGGCGCGATGGCCGCAAGACCTCCGACAGCGGCCAGGACCACGGCGGTCGTCGCGAGCCGTCCAGGCGCGCGCGAGCGGTGCTTTTTCATCGAAATCGTCTTGGGTGGCGCGCCGAGCATTCCAGTCTCCTGCCGGATACCGGCAGGAGGCATGTAGGCGCCTGGCCAAGCCAGGCAAGGGCCTGACGCCTCGCGAACGTCATCCGGGTACGGAAGCGGCGGTATCGTTCAAACCAGATGCACCCCGCGCCTCGGCGAAAAGCTTGGCTTTGAGCCCGTCTTCCGGCGGCCTGACGCCGTGCTAAGCAGGGACGCCGCAGAATGAGTCTCCATGACCCAGCACCTCGCCCTCCTGTCCCTGCTTGTTCGTGACTATGACGAGGCCGTGGCCTTTTATGTCGGCAAGCTGGGCTTCACCCTCGTCGAAGACAGCGAGCTGGGCGGCGGCAAGCGCTGGGTCGTCGTCGCGCCGGGCGCGGTCGGCACGCGGCTGCTGCTGGCCAAGGCCGGCGACGAGCGGCAGGCGGCGATGATCGGCGACCAGGGCGGCGGCCGGGTGTGGCTGTTCCTGCACACCGACGCCTTCGACACCGACCACGCGCGGATGGTCGCCGCCGGCGTGAAGTTCCTCGAGGCGCCGCGCCATGAGGTCTATGGCAGCGTGGCGGTGTTCGAGGACCTCTACGGCAACCGCTGGGACCTGCTTCAACCCAAGACAAAGGCCTGAGATCGATGCGTCGCCTCCTCGCGCTTCTGACGGTCGCGCTCGCGACCCTTTTCGCCCTCCCCGCCGCCGCCGCGCCGCTGCGCGTGCTGTATCTGGACCAGTCGGTCGGCTGGAAGCACGCCCCGGTCGCCCGCCCCGACGGCGGGGGTCCGGCGCCGTCGGAACAGGCGATGATCGCCATCGGCCAGGAGAGCGGCGCCTTCACCGCGGAGGTCACCCAGGACGCGCGCGAGATCACGCCGCAGCGGCTGGAAGGCGTCGACGTTCTGGTGTTCTACACCACCGGCGCGCTGCCGATCTCGCCGGAAGCCTGGGCGGCGGTGCAGCAGCGGGTGGCGGCCGGCAAGTTGGGTTTCGTCGGCATTCACAGCGCCACCGACACCGGCTGGACCTATGACGGGCCCGGCGAGACCTATACCCGCTTCATCAACGGCAAGTTCGCCGGCCACCCCTGGACCCAGGGCACGCCGATCCGCATCGAAACCCTCGATCCCGACACGGCCCTGGTCGGCATGTGGCCCGTCAGCCTCGACTACGCCGAGGAGATCTATCAGCACAGCGACTTCGACCCGACCAAGGTGCGCGTTCTGCAAACCCTGAACTTCGCGGGGACGCCGCTGAAGCGGCCTTACGCCGTGCCGATCGCCTGGGCGCGCCAGATCGGCCAGGGTCGCCTGTTCTTCACCAACCTGGGTCACACGCCCTCGACCTGGGATGATCCGCGCTTCCGCCGCCAGGTGGTCGAGGCGGTGAACTGGACGGGCAAGCGCACCGGCGGCCGCGCGACCCCCGACACGCTGCGCCAGTTTCTGTGGCAGGTGAAGGCGCTGTTGGCCTACGAGCCGGCGGACGGCCGCGACGATCGGGCGATCATCGGCCGGCTGCTGAAGATGGACCCGGCCTGGCAGGCGGCGACCGCCCAGCGCATCGCCGATCTGAGGGCGGTGTATCCAGCCAAGCCCGACAGCAATCGCGCGCCGTTCGAGACGGCGTACAAGGCGGTGCTGGCCGACGTGCTGGCGCGGGGCGGCGCGAAGTAACCCTCCTCCATGGGAGAGGGTTCTAGAACGCCTCCGCCGCCAATCCCCGCAGATGCTCGGCCACGTCCGCCGGCCACTCGGCCACCCGCGCCGCGAACGTCGCCGGATCGCCCGCGAACAGCGCCCGGCTCATGGCCTCGAAGCCTGGTCGGTCGCCGGCCATGACCGAGGCGAAGCGATAGGCCGCGTCGCGGGCCGCGCGGCGACGGTCGGGGCCTTCGCCTTCGCGACGCGCGGCCTCGACCAACTTGCGCAAGGCGACCGAGGCCCCGCCGGGCTGGGCGGCCAGCCATTCCCAGTGGCGCGGCAGCAGGGTCACCTCGCGGGCCGTGACCCCCAGCTTCGGCCGGCCACGACCGCGCGGAGCGGCTTCGCCCTCGCCCATCCGCAGGGCCAGATCCCAGGGTCCGCCCCGTAGGTCAAAGTCGACCTGACGGCCCTCGGGGTCGAAGATCAGCAGCGACGCCTCAGGCGCCTGCGCCAGCCTCGCCTGGGCCGCGACAGCCGCCTCCAGCTTCGAGCCGGCGGCGAGCCGCCGCTCGCCTTCGAACACCACATAGGACGCCGTTGGACCGCTCATCGCCGCAGCCCCTCGGCGTGCAGCGTCGCGCGCCAGTGCTCGCGGCGCTCGACCAGCAGCGAGGCCCGGCCCAGCCGCTCCAGCCCCTTGTCGTCAAGCACCTCCAGCACCTCGAAGCCGAAGGCCGCTTCGCCGTGGGCGTTCCAGGCCTGCTGCAAGGTCGGGCTGGTGTGGCCTCCCGTTCGCAAGGCGAACCAGACACCGTTCTGACGGGTCGAGAGATCGGGCGTGCCGCCGATCCACATCTCGCCGGTGACGGCGCAGCGAATGGCGTAGATCCCCGCCTGGACCTCGCGCTCCTTGTAGTCGCGCACCAAGGCGCGTCGGTTGTTCGTCGTTTCCATGAGGGATTTTTACCCGGGTATTTTATAGAGTCAATATTACCCGGGCTTTATTTCTACTCTCTCGTCCCGGCGACGCCAAGGAGCGAGCCCCCGGGTGGCGAGGTTCGCCCAAAGGCGCTAGAGACCCCGTTCGCACAGGAGGCCCCAGGATGGTCCGCAATCTGAAGGGCAAGTTGGTCGCGCCGACCGTCGATCCCGTCGCCCAGGCCGACATCGCCTGGTTCGAGGCGCATGAAGCCCGGAGCTTCCGCCTGCGCGATCCCGCGCCGCTGGAATTCAGGGAGCCATTGGGCGATCCCGGCGACGGCTTTTCCTGGCGCGTGCTGGTGGCCAGGCTGGCCGACGGCGGTCGCCTGAAGCTGCCGGTGTCCCTGGCCTGGGACCTGCACAACGACCACGCCAAGGACAAGCACCTGCGGCTGATCTTCGACCAGGTGGCGCCGGAAAAGGCCAAGGCGATGCTAAAGTAGCGTCCAGCCCGCTTCAGCCCCGCCTCAACCATGTCGCCACGGCCCAGGCATGGGCGTCGTGCCTCAGGGCCACGACGGCGTCGCGCGGGTCTAGCCAGACCAGGGTATGGTCGTCCTCGACCTTCAGCGCGGGGTTCTCGTCGACCACCTTCACCACATAGACGCCGCCGTTGTTGCACACCGGCTGGCCGTCGGATTTCAGGAACGGCTGGCTGACCTCGATCACCCGCGTCCCGACCTCGACGACAAGGCCCGTCTCCTCGCCGAACTCGCGGACGATGGCGGCGTGCTCGTCCTCGTCGCCGTCGACCGCCCCGCCCGGCAGGTCGAAATAGGGCGGGCGGTCGGGCTTGCGGACCTCGACCAAGGCGATCGTGCCGTTCGCGCCCTCGGCGATGCCGAAGGCGGCCCAACGGTGCTTGTATTCCAGGCCAGGCTGGGGCGCGTCGAACGCCTGCACGGGATCAATCCTTGCCGTAGAGGTCGTTCCAAGGATCGGCTTTGCCCGACACGATATCGTCGACCGTGATTTCCGGGCGATACCCGATCTTGCCCTTGGCGCTGGCTTTCCAGGCGTCGACGACCATGTCGCGCAGCTGGGTCGCGCCGGCCGCCAGGCGCTCGTCGACAAAGGCCTTGGCGCGGGGGTCGGCGGCGACCATGCCGCCTTGCTTCTCCAGCCTGTAGAGCGGCTCGACGAAGGTGGCCGTGGTGCTGAGATAGCCGACGGTGCGCTGCTCGATGGTGCAGCCGCAATCCTTGTAGGCCGGCACCAGCGCCTTGACATTGGCCTTGACCGCCACGGCCTTGACCAGCGGCCCCTCGAAGTCGCCGTGCGTCGCCCGGCTCTGGGTGTAGCCGTTCGGATTGGGATAATCGCCCCAGCCGTTATAGTGCACGCTCAGGTGCAGCGGCTGGCTGGCGTCGCCGACATAGTGGGCCCAGACGCCCAGGTCGCGAACCAGCAGTTCCTGCCGACGCTTCAGGTCGGCGGCGTAATAGGCTTTCTTGGTTCTGTCCTTCTCGGTCTTGGAGACCGACGCCAGGATGCGCCAGTAGGTGAAGTCCTTCACCAGCTGCTGATAGCCGTCGATGATCGAATACGGCAGGTAGCCGGCGTTCCAGCCGTCGTGACCAACCGCGGCCAGGGATTTTTCGTAGTCGGCGCGCGTGGGCGGCAGGGTCTCCAGCGCGAACTTCGGGCCGCCGTACATCCTTCCCTCGTCGTCGAGGTCGAGGAAGTGGGCGGCGTCGCGGTCCGTGTCGTGGACCTTGCCCGAGCCTTTCCAGCGATCCGGCTCACGGGCGTATTCACCGATCGCGGCGATGGCCTCGGGGGTGCGCAGGAAGGCCGGCACGTCGCTGGGGAAGCTCTCGGCGGCGACGACCCCGACCATGCGGTGGCCATACGCCCCCCAGGCCAGGGCAGAACCGGCCGGGGCGGCCAGGCAGGCGACCAGGACGACGCGGGTCAACAGGCGGCCCACACCAGGGCGGATAGACGACTTCATGCACGCTCCAACGAACTGACGATCCCGCGACTCGATCAGGACCCCGAACCTGCCCGGAAGGCGGCCAGACGGCCGGCCGACGAAAGCGTCCACCGGTTTATGCCACCGCGGCGCCAACCGCCAGAGCGCGCGGCCGAAGCTTGCAAGCGTCAGCGGGCAAACCGTTGCGAGAGAAGGATTAAACCGCATGTCGGAACCAAATCGCGCCTCAAACGATGGCGCCCCGCGCCGCCGTTAAGGATGCAGCGCGGCATCAGGTCGCCCGCAAGTGGGTTGTCACGGCCCTGTGATCTTAGTAATCAGGCCGCCGACCGAGACCTATACGCCGATAAGAGGAACCCCTCGATGCGACGCACGTTTGCGGGATTTCTGGCCGTCGCGGCCATGTCCATCGCCCTCCCCGCCCTGGCCGCCGACGCCGCTCCCGCGCGTAGCGACCCGTTGGGGGACCTGATCGCCGGCGCCCTGACGGGCACTGTGCCGGGATCGGTCGAGTACAAGATGAAGGCCACGCTCTACCACGCCGGCGCCAAGGGCATTCGCGCCCTCGACAGCCTGGGCTGCAAGGTGGTGGCCATGCGCACGCTGGCGGTCGACAAGGCGGTGATCCCGCGCCGCACCGTGGTGTTCATCAAGGAGACCGTCGGCCTGCCGATGCCCAACGGCGACAAGCACGACGGCTATTGGTACGCCTCGGACATCGGCGGCGCGATCAAGGGCCAGCGGCTGGATCTGTTCAGCGGTCAGGGCGCGGCCTCGATGAAGCCCCTGATGGGCCTGAACCTCTCCACCCTGTCGGTGACCAAGGTCGGCGAATTCAAGGGCTGCCCGCCGGAATAGGCGGCAATCTTCATCCAACTGTCACGGAACGGCGTATCGCGTCCGGACGCTTTCCTCGCAGCCATTTGCGAGGAAGCCATGCCCACAACCGATGATATCGACGTCTCCAAGGACGCCGAGGCGGACCTGAAAGCCGAACGCGACGGCGCGGACAGCGATGCGCCTGGCGACACCGAACGTCAGATCGACGCGGACCCGGCCCTTTCGCCCGCCGCCGAGCAAGGCGGGGCAGCGCTTTCAAACCTCGGCCAGCGCCGCGGCTCCGAGCTTTTCCGGAAAGATTAGGCCGCGGGTCGGCTAAATCCCCTCGCCCACGTTCGGCGCCGCGCCCGGGGCGCGGGCGACATGGATGCCGCATTCGGTCTTGTCCTGACCGGCCCAACGCCCTGCGCGGACATCGGCGCTGGGATCGTCGATCGGCTTGGTGCACGGCCAGCAGCCGACCGAAGGAAAGCCCTGGGCGACCAGCGGGTGAGCCGGCAGATCATGCTCGACGACATAGGCATCCAGTTCCGCCTTGCCCCAGTTGGCCAGGGGGTTGAACTTGATCTTGCCCTCGGACTCCTCAACCACGCGCAAGCGCAGCCGATCGCCGCCGTGGAAGCGCTTGCGGCCAGTGGTCCAGGCTTCGAACTCGCCCAGGGCGCGGTCCAGCGGCAGCACCTTGCGGATATGGCAGCAGGCGTCGATATCGCTGCGCCACAGGTCCGACTTCGGATCGGTGACGGCCAGATCGGTATAGGCGGGCCGAAGGTCGCGCACATCGGTCAGCCCCAGGCGTGCGGCGAGCGACTTGCGATAGTCCAGGGTCTGGCCAAACAGCATGCCGGTGTCGAGAAACAGCACCGGAATGGCCTTAGACACCTGGCTGGCCAGGTGCAACAGCACCGCCGACTCCGCGCCGAACGAGCTGACCAGGGCCAGCTTGTCGCCGAAGGTCTCATAGGCCCGGCGCAGGACGGTCAGCGGGTGGGCGTCGCGCAGTTCGGCGTCGAGGCGCGCCGCCAGGTCGGCGGCCCGGTTTTGCGGGACGAGCGACGGCGGAACGGCCGTCGACTCCACCTCGATCGCGGTCTGATCATAGGCCATCAGACGGCCCTTTCCTCGAACGCCGCCGGACGACCGTCCGCGACGCGTTGATAGACGTGGCGGAAGCGATGCGCGGCCTTCGTCCAGACCTCCGGCGTCGCACCGTCATTGGGTTCGAAGGCGTCGAAGCCGCAGCGGACCATGAAGCCGGCCTGTTCCTGCAGCACGTCGCCGACCGCCCTCACCTCGCCGGTGAAGCCCAGGCGCTCGCGCAGCAGGCGGGCCGAGGTGTAGGCGCGACCGTCGCGATATTTCGGAAAGGCCAGGGCTACCACCGACAGCCGCGGCAGGTCATAGGCCAAGGCTTCGACCTCCTGATCCGCCTCGATCCGCACGCCGACCCGGCGGCTGTTGGACAGCAGGATCTCGCCTTCGGCCTGGAAGCGGGCCAGGGACAGGATCACGTCGCCCTCGGGCAGGGCGTCGTCGTCGGCCACGTGGGTGAAAGTGTCCTCGGCCCACTCGGCTGAGGCGCCGTTCAGCTTAATCAGCTTGGGCATAGACCGCCTCCTTGAAGGGTTCCAGGCCGACGCGGCGATAGGTGTCGAGGAAGCGCTCCTCGCCGGTGCGGATATCGAGATAGGCCTCGACCAAGGCGTCGACGGCGGGCGCGACCTTGTCGGCCGGCAGGCCCGGGCCGAGGATCCGGCCGATGCTGGCGTCCTCCGCCCCCGAGCCGCCGAGCGAGAGCTGGTAGAATTCCTCGCCCTTCTTGTCGACGCCCAGGATGCCGATATGGGCCACGTGATGGTGGCCGCAGGCGTTGATGCAGCCGCTGATCTTGATCTTCAGCTCGCCCACCTTTTCCGCCCTGTCCGGATCCGCGAACTTGCGGGCGATGTCCTGGGCGATCGGGATGGCGCGGGCGTTGGCCAGGGCGCAGTAGTCCAGGCCCGGGCAGGCGATGATGTCGCTGGCCAGGTCGATGTTGGCGGTGGCCAGGCCGGCCGCCTCCAGCGCCGCATGAACGGTCGGCAGGTCGTCCAGCTTGACGTGCGGCAGAACCAGGTTCTGGGCGTGGGTCACGCGCACGTCGTCCAGGCTGTAGCGTTCGGCCAGGTCGGCGACGACGTCCATCTGTTCGGCCGTGGCGTCGCCGGGCGTCTGGCCGATGGCCTTCAGCGACACCTCGACAATGGCGTAGCCCGGCTGCTTGTGCGGCTTGACGTTGTTGCGCGCGAAGCGCTGCAGGGCCGAGCTGGCGGCGCGAGCGGCCTCGAAGACCTCCGACACGGCCGGCAGGGCCTCGAAGTGGGTTTGGGCGAACGCGGCGCGGATGCGCGTCAGTTCCGCAGTCGGCAGGTTGGCGCGCGCGTGGTCGATCTTGGACCACTCCTCCTCGACCTGACGGGCGAACTCCTCGACGCCGAGCGCGGCGACCAGGATCTTGATCCGAGCCTTGTAGATGTTGTCGCGGCGGCCGTGGCGGTTGTAGACGCGCAGGATCGCCTCGACGTAGCTGAGCAGATGCTCGGCCGGCAGGTACGACCTGATGGTCGAGGCGATATAGGGCGTGCGCCCCTGGCCGCCGCCGACCGCCACCTCGAAGCCGATCGCGCCGTCGCGTCCCTTGCGCAGGAACAGGCCGATGTCGTGGGTCTTGACCGCGGCGCGGTCGGTCAGGGCGCCGGTGATGGCGATCTTGAACTTGCGCGGCAGGAAGCTGAACTCGGGGTGCAGGGTCGACCATTGGCGCAGCACCTCGGACCACACCCGCGGGTCGTCGATCTCCTCGGCCGTGGCGCCGGCATAGGGGTCGGCGGTGACGTTGCGGATGCAGTTGCCGCTGGTCTGGATGGCGTGAAGGTCGACCTCGGCCATGGCGTCGAGGATGTCGGGCACGTCCTTCAGCTTGATCCAGTGCAGCTGAAGGTTCTGGCGCGTCGTGAAGTGGCCGTAGCCCTTGTCGTAGGTGCGGGCGATCCAGGCCAGCCGGCGAAGCTGGCGGCTGTTGAGCGAGCCGTAGGGGATGGCGACCCGCAGCATGTAGGCGTGCAGCTGCAGGTACAGACCGTTCATCAGCCGCAGCGGCTTGAACTGGTCCTCGGTCAGCTCGCCCGCGAGCCGGCGCGCGACCTGGTGGCGGAACTCGTTGGAGCGGTCCGTCAGGAACTCGCGGTCGATGACGTCGTACTGGTACATCTGGCTCTACTTCCTGCGGATCAGGTCGACGCGTCCGGTCGACCGCGCCGCGCCCGCCGCGTGGCGCAGCGTCTCGATCACCGCGCCGCCGGCGGCCTGCTTGCCGTGGGTGGGTTCGTTGGTGGGGCCAAGAGCCCGGATGCGCTCGCGGTAGCTGACCGGGGCCAAGCCGCCGTCCACGGGCGCCAAGTCGATCGCATAGGGCTCGACGATCACGGTCGGCTGCGTCTTGGCGGCGGCCACGACGCTCTCGACCTCGGCCTCTTGCGTCTCGTCGAACAGCTGGGCGTCGCCGAAGCCGTCGACCCAGGCGCCGGCCTTCCAGAACACGACCTCGCCGTCGGTCAGGCGATTGGCAGTGACAGCTTTCATCGGCCGGGACTCACGCGTTGGACAGTGGGGGCGACATCATCCTTGGTAAGGCTGAGATCTTGCGGAATTTCGATTTGCGCCATGGCCATGGCCTCGCCGACCATCAGCAGCGCGGGGCCCTTCAGCCCCTCGGCGGCGAAGGCCAGTCCGGCCAGGGTGGTCAGGATGCGGCGCTCATCCGCGCGGCTGGCGTTCTCGACGATCAGGGCCGGGGTCGCGCCCGCGCGGCCGGCGGCCATCAGGCGCTCGGCGATCAGACCCGCCGTACTGACGCCCATGTAGACGACGACGGTCTGGTTCGGACGCGCCAGGGCGGTCCAGTCGAGATCGGGTTCGCCGTGAGCGGCGTGGCCGGTGACGAAGGTCACGGCCTGGGCCGATCCGCGGTGGGTCAGGGGCGCGCCGGCGCCGGCCGAGGCGGCCAGGGCGGCGGTGACGCCGGGCACGACGGCGCAGTGGACGCCGGCCGCGCGGCAGGCGGTCAGTTCCTCGCCGCCGCGGCCGAACAGGAACGGGTCGCCGCCCTTCAGCCGCACCACGGCCAGGCCGTCCAAGGCCAGGGCGACCAGCAGTTGATTGATGTCGTCCTGCGGCAGGGTGTGACGCGACTTGCGCTTGGCCACGTTGATTCGCCGGGCCGCCGCCGGCGCCAGGTCGAGAATCTCGTCGGAGACCAGGCCGTCATGAACCACCACGTCGGCGGCCTGCAGGGCCTTCAGCGCCTTGATCGTCAGAAGTTCCGGATCGCCAGGCCCGGCGCCGACCAGGGTCACCGAACCCGGCGCACGGGCGTTCATCCCGCCGTCGAGGGCGACGAGACGCGCCCCTGACAAGGAGGGCGACCGGGGGGCGGATCGGGCCGTGGGCCGAGCCATGGAGTCAGGTCCTCTATAAGCCGCTCGCCATTGGCGACGCCCCGGACTGGCGACCTCGCCAACCCGGTTAGGGCCAAAGCATTGCGGGGCGAACCCTAGGGTCCGCCCCGCTCGCGTTCACCGATGAAAAGGGCCATCTCCATCAGCGAACGCTTGCAAATTGGTCGCGACCGGGCCACTTCGCAAACAAGGTCTTCTGCCGGGGCGTTCAGTAAAACTCATGGAAAGACAGTCGGAACGGCGGCGCCTGCCTCCCCTCAATGCGCTGCGCGCGTTCGAGGCCGCGGCCCGCCACCTCAACTTCAGCCGCGCCGCCGACGAGCTGTCGGTGACGCCGGGCGCCGTCAGCCAGCAGATCCAGAACCTCGAGGACTATGTCGGCGCGGCCCTGTTCAAGCGCACGCCCAAGGGTCTGCTGCTGACCGACGCTGCCCAGACCGCCCTGCCCGCCCTGCGCGAGGCCTTCGACCGCTTGGCCGAAGCCGCGTCGCTGCTGACCGCCGCCGTCGATGGGCGCCGGCTGACCCTGACCGCCGCCCCCTCGTTCGCCGCCAAGTGGCTGGTGCCGCGCCTGGGCAAGTTCGAGCAGGCCCAGCCCCAGGTCGACGTCTGGCTGTCAGCCGGCATGGAGGTCGTGGATTTCGCCGCCGGCGAGGTCGACCTGGCCATCCGCTACGGCTCGGGACGCTATCCGGGTCTGGAGGTCATCCGCCTGCTCAGCGAGACGGTCATTCCGGTCGCGTCGCCTGAACTTCTGGCGACCAACCCCCTGGAATCGCCGGAGGATCTGTCGCGCCACATCCTGCTCCACGACGGCTCGCCCGACGCCGACGACAGCTGCCCGGACTGGGCCATGTGGCTGGCGGCGCGGGGCATCAAATCGGTGGATGGGGCGCGCGGTCCGCGCTTCAACCAGTCCAGCCTGGTGATCGAGGCGGCCGCCAACGGACGGGGCATCGCCCTGGCCAAGCAGACCCTGGCCCAGGCCGATCTCGACGCCGGTCGCCTGGTCATCCCGTTCGAGATCCCGACGGCGGTCGACTTCGCCTATTACGTCGTCCATCCCAAGGCCAAGGGGCGCCTGCCCCAGGTGAAGGCGTTCGTTTCGTGGCTGCAGGCCGAGGCGGCGGCGCACGAAGCGGCTCTCCTGACCATGGACAACGGCGCGGGCATCTAACGGCGATCACGCTGCGTCACGGCCAGGTTTTGGCGTGGCGCCGGTCGCCGGAACCGGCTTAAAGGGGCGCATGATCAAGACGACTCTCACCGTCGACGAGCGCCTCGCCCCCGCCGACTGCCAAACCATGGCCGACGTTCGCCAAGGCGTGGACGCCTTGGACCGCGCCCTGGTCCAGCTTCTGACCGAGCGCCAGGGCTACATGGACGCCGCGGCCCGCATCAAGGCCGACCGCACCAAGGTTTTCGACCGCGCGCGGATCGAGGACGTCGTCGACAAGGTCAAGGCGGCCGCCCGCGACTCGGGGCTGTCGGAAGCGATCGCCGAGCCCGTCTGGCGCACGCTGATCGACCGCTGCATCGCCTATGAGTATGACAGCTGGGATCGGACCAAGGGGTAGACCTCCTTCGAACCTCGGCGTCGCGGCTCAGGCGGAGGCTTCGAGCTACCCTTTCAACGATCGCAGCGCCCGCTCATGGGCGTAGGCGGCGATGTCCATCAGCGCCGCGTCGAGGGCGCTACGGACATCGCCCAGGCTCTTGGTCCCGGCCTCCGCCTCGGCGCAGACATCCCCCAAGGCGAAGGCCCCGATCCCCCGCGCCGCGCCCTTGACGGTATGGACCGCGTCCGTCCAGCCGGAATGGCTCTTGTCGAGCATCGGCGTCCACAGCGCGGCCTGTTCGCGGAACAGCGCCAGCACCTCGTCGATCACCGTGGAATCGTCCATCGCGAACCCTTCCAGATAAGCGAAATCCACGGCGCCGCTGATATCTCGTCTGGCCAAAAAATAGTCCCTTGCGTTCCAAGATTCTTTGCGTATGTTCCGCGCCTCGCCGCCGGGGCAAACCACTGCTTCGGGTCGTGCGGGCGCATAGCTCAGTTGGTAGAGCAGCTGACTCTTAATCAGCGGGTCGTAGGTTCGAATCCTACTGCGCCCACCATTTCCTCCGGAAATTCAATGTTCACCCCTTCGGGGAAGCCGCAGTTTAGCGGCCGCGACCGTTTGCACAAACTCCCACATGCGAGTTCTCCCCACCGATCCTTGATCTGATGTCGCCCCGGCAACCTCGGTCGCCTTGCGCGGTTTAAGCCCCGACGCGAAAGCCTCGCGGAAAGGGAGTCATGATCGCCAAGCCGCCCGCCGCCGATCCCGTCACGCCGTTCTTCCAGATGGTCGGCATGGCGGCGTCCGGCGATCCGGTGATGCTGCGCAACCTGGCCGCCACCCTGGCCGCGTTCTCGGTTCGGATCTTGGTGGCCGGGCTTATCCTGGCGGTCACCCTGTGGACCGCAAAGCGCCTGGGGCGGCTAGCCGAATCCGGCATAGACCGCCTCAACCGGCACCATCCGGCCGACCGCACCCTCGGCTCGTTCGTCTCGGGCCTGGTGCGGTATCTCGTCATCGCCGTCGGCCTGATCGCGGTCCTGCAGCAACTGGGCGTGCAGGCCACCTCGGTGATCGCTGTGCTGGGCGCGGCGTCCCTGGCCGTGGGTCTGGCGCTGCAGGGCACGTTGAGCAACGTGGCGGCCGGCGTGATGCTGCTGCTCCAGCGTCCCTACCGCGTCGGCGACAAGGTCGAACTGAACGGTCGCCAGGGAGAGGTGCAGGGGATCGACCTCTTCAATACCCGCCTGCTCGACTATGACGGCCTGACCCTGTTCCTGCCGAACGGCAAGGTGTTCGGCGACATGATCGTCAACATCACCCGAGCCGGCCGTCGACGGATCGAGCTGACGTTCAATGTCGACTATGAGGACGATCTCGACGTGGCCCTGGCGACCCTGCTCGAGCTGGCCAACGCCGACCGGCGCATATTGTCCGAACCGAAGGCCTGGGCGCGGGTGACCGGCCTGCTCGACAGCAGCGTCAGCGTCACCTTGCGCTGCTGGGCCGCGCCCGAGGACTGGGTCGACACCCGGTTCGACCTGGTGAAGGCCGGAAAGGAAGCGCTGGAGGCGCGGGGGCTGAGCTTTCCCTATCCTCATCAGGTCGCGTTGCATCGCGCCACGGGTCGTCCGAAGACGCCCGCCAAGGCGCGGTCGGCGCCGTAAGGGCACGATGGCCCGCCGCCGATTTCCGTTGGATGCTGCCTGATCATGGACAGCGCGAGGCGGCCCGGATGATCACCCTCTATCACTGCGTCGGCGCGCGCTCGTTCCGGGCCCTGTGGGCGCTGGAGGAGCTAGGGCTGCCCTACGACCTGAAGCTGACGCCCTTCCCGCCCCGCTTTCGCGAGCCCGGCTACCTCGAGCTCAACCCACTGGGCACCACGCCGACCCTGATCGACGGCGACACCCTGCTGAGCGAGTCGGCGGCGATCGGCGAATACCTGGCCCGCCGCCACGGGCCGAGCGACCTGAGCGTCGCGCCTGACGATCCCGGGTTCGGCGCCTATCTCAACTTCCTGCATATGGGCGAGGCCACCCTCACCTTCCCCCAGACGATCCACTTGCGCTACGCGGTGTTCGAGCCGCCGGAGCGCCGCCTGCCACAGGCGGCGGCCGACTACGTACAATGGTTCCTGTCGCGACTGAAGGCGGCGGCCAAGCTGTTGGACGATACGGGCTACGTCGCCGCCGGCCGCTTCACCATGGCCGACATCTCGGTCGGCTACGCCCTGAAACTGGGCGAGCAGCTGGGTTTCTCCGAAAGCTTTCCCGCCCCCTTCAAGGCGCATCTGGCGCGGATGAAGACCCGAGACGCCTACCAACGCGCCCTGACCGCCGAAAGCGCCGGAGAAGCGGTTCTGTGAGCCGCTCTGAACCCAGGAGGGCGGGCGCGCGTTCCTCTGGCGAAGGAACCGCCCATGCCCCGCCGCGCCTTGTCCCGCCGCCTGCCCCCCAACGCCATGATGCTGGCGCTGATCCTGGGCGCCTTGACGCTGGGGGCGTGCGCCAATGAGCGTCCGCCCGCGCCCGGCTACGCCTGGAGCTATATCGGCGGAGACGGCGACGCCGACGGCCCGAAGCTGGCCTATGGCCGTCCCAACAGCGACGATGTGGTGATCATGATGACCTGCGCCCCGCGCGTCTCGGCCGTGACCTTGACAGCGACCGGCCTGACGGGCGGCGAGATCGCGCTGGGGTCGGGCCGCAAGGTCACCCGCCTGAAGGCCAAGCCCGCGGCGTCGGACATGAGCGACGGCGTGCTGGAGGCCCGCGCCTCGATCGACGCCGCGGCGCTCAGCGCCTTTCGCCGTACCGGCGACCTGGACCTGCTGGTCGCCGACGAACGTCACAGCCTCGACGCCGCACCTGGCGAACGCCAGCGGGTGAAGGCGTTCTTCAAGGCCTGTTCGGCTTAGAAATATCGACTGACCTAAGCCCGCCGACCCGCCGCGCTGATGTTGTCGATGCCCAGGGCTGACAGCGCGCCGCGCAGGATCCCCTCGGCGTCGAGACCGGCCTGGGCGTACATCAGCTCGGGCTTGTCCTGATCCTGGAAGACGTCGGGCAGGACCAGGGTGCGGATCTTCAGGCCTCGGTCCAACGCGCCGTGCTCGGCCAGGGCCTGCAGCACGAAGGCGCCGAACCCGCCCATGGCGCCCTCCTCCACCGTGATGATGGCCTCGTGCTCGCGCGCCAGGCGCAGCAGCATGTCGACGTCCAGCGGCTTGGCGAAGCGAGCGTCGGCGACCGTGGCGGAAAGCCCGCGCGCCGCCAGCATGTCGGCGGCCTTCAGGCATTCGGTCAGGCGGGTGCCCAGCGAGACGATGGCGACGCTGGTCCCCTCGCGAACGATGCGGCCCTTGCCGATCTCCAGCGGGGCGGCCAGGTCGGGAATGATCAGCCCCAGGCCCTCGCCGCGCGGATAGCGGAAGGCGCTGGGGCGGTCGTCGATGGCCACGGCGGTCGAGACCATGTGGGCCAGTTCCACCTCGTCGGCGGCGGCCATCAGCACCATGCCGGGCAGCGCCCCCATGAAGCCCAGGTCGAAGGTGCCCGCGTGGGTCGGACCGTCGGCGCCGACCAGGCCGGCGCGGTCCATGGCGAAGCGCACCGGCAGGCGCTGGATGGCCACGTCGTGGACCACCTGGTCGTAGCCGCGCTGCAGGAAGGTCGAATAGATCGCCGCGAACGGCTTCATGCCATCGGCGGCCAGGCCGGCGGCGAAGGTCACGGCGTGCTGCTCGGCGATGCCGACGTCGAAGGTGCGTTCCGGATAGGCCTTGCCGAACAGGTCCAGCCCCGTGCCCGAGGGCATGGCGGCGGTGATGGCCACGATCTTGTCGTCGATCGCCGCGTGCTTGATCAGCTCCTGGGCGAAGACCTTGGTGTAGCTGGGCGGACCGGCGGCGGCCTTGTGCTGCTGGCCGGTGACCACGTCGAACTTGACCACCGCGTGCAGCTTGTCGGCCGCGCCCTCGGCCGGGGCGTAACCCTTGCCCTTCTGGGTGACGACGTGGACCAGGACCGGCTTTTCGTCGAATTCCTTGGCGTTCTTCAGCACGCTGACCAGGGCGTCCATATCGTGGCCGTCGATCGGACCGACATAGTGGAACCCCAGTTCCTCGAAGAACGTGCCGCCGGTGACCATGCCCCGGGCGTACTCCTCGGCCTTGCGGGCCGCGTCGCGGATCGGGGTCGGCAGCTTCTCGACCACCGTCTTGCCCAGCTTGCGCACCTTGCGATAGGCGCCGCCCGAGACGAGGTTGGCCAGGTAGGCGCTCATGCCGCCCACCGGCGGGGCGATCGACATGTCGTTGTCGTTGAGGATGACGGTCAGGCGCTTGGTCGTGTCGACCGCGGCGTTCATCGCCTCATAGGCCATGCCGGCGCTCATCGAGCCGTCGCCGATCACGGCGATGACGCTGTTGTTCTCCCCCTTGGCGTCGCGCGCGGCGCAGAAGCCCAGGGCCGCCGAGATCGAGGTGGCCGCGTGGGCCGCGCCGAACGGGTCGTATTCGCTCTCGGCCCGCTTGGTGAAGCCCGACAGTCCGCCGCCCTGGCGCAGGGTCTTGATGCGGTCGCGCCGACCGGTGAGAATCTTGTGCGGATAGGCTTGGTGGCCGACGTCCCAGATGAGGATGTCCTTGGGCGTCTCGAACACGTGGTGCAGGGCCACGGTCAGCTCGACCACGCCCAGGCCGGCGCCCAGGTGACCGCCGGTCACGGAGACCGCGTCGATGGTCTCGGCCCGCACCTCGCTCGCCAGTTGCTTCAGTTCGACCAGGGTCAAACCGCGAGTATCGGCCGGCGAGGAAATGGTATCGAGAAGTGGGGTCAAAACAGGCATGTCCGAAGAAAGCGCGGTCAGTTGCGGCGGTCCAGCACGAAATCCACGCTGCGACGCAGATGTTCAGCCCGTTCGCCGAAAATATCGAGATGCGATTTGGTTTGAGCGGCCAGAAGGTTGACTCGTTCCTTGGCCGCATCGAGGCCCAGCAGGGTGACGTAGTTGGCCTTGCCCTTGGCGGCGTCCTTGCCGCCGGCGGCCTTGCCCAGCACGGCCTCGTCGCCCTCGGCGTCGAGGATGTCGTCGACGATCTGGTAGGCCAGGCCCAGGTCCTGGGCAAATCCCATCAGGGCGGCCCGCTCGGAATCCTTGGCCCGGGCGATGATCAGCGGGATCTCGAAGGCGAAGGCGATCAGCGCCCCGGTCTTCAGGCGCTGCATGCGGGCGACGGCCCCCAGATCGTCACGAACGCCGAGCAGGTCGATCATCTGGCCGCCGGCCATGCCCTTGGCGCCTGAAGCGATGGCCAGTTTGCGCACCAGTTCGGCGCGGACGTGGCCGTCGTCGTGGGTGTCGGGGTGGGCCATGATTTCGAAGGCGGCGGTCTGCAGGGCGTCGCCGGCCAGGATCGCGGTGGCCTCGTCGTACTGCACGTGCACGGTGGGCCGGCCGCGGCGCATGTCGTCGTCGTCCATGGCCGGCAGGTCGTCGTGCACCAGACTGTAGGCGTGGATGCACTCCAGAGCGCAGGCGGCGCGCAGCACCGGCCGCTCGGGCAGATCGAACATCTTGCCGGTCTCGAGGGCGAAGAACGGCCGCAGCCGCTTGCCCGGACCCAAGGCCGCGTAGCGCATGGCCTCGGTCAGCCGGCTTTCGGGACCATCGGCCCGCGGCAGCAGCTCGTCGAGCGCCACGGTGACGATGTCGGCCGCTTGGACGATACGCTTTTCGAGGTCGATCAAAACAGCTTCCCCCCATTGGGAACGTCGCGGTCCACATCGACCAGCACCACGCCGCCGTCGGCGTCCGGAAAGCCCAGGCACAGGACCTCCGACTTCACGGGACCGATCTGGCGCGGCGGAAAATTGACCACCGCCGCCACGCGCCGGCCGATCAGTTCGTCGAGCGCGTAGTGCTTGGTCACCTGCGCCGAGGACTTCTTGACGCCGATCTCGGGGCCGAAATCGATGACCAGCTTATAGGCGGGCTTGCGCGCCTCCGGAAACGGCGCGGCCTCGATCACCGTGCCGATCCGGATATCGACACGCTCGAAGTCCTCGTAGCCGATCTGCGGCGACGCCTGCCCCATCAGTTGAACTCGGCCGCTTCGGCGTTCACGGCGCCGCCTTGACCCAGCACGATCTTCTCGACCTTCAGACGGGCGGCTTCGAGCTTCTTCTCGCAATGGGCCTTGAGCGCCGCGCCGTCCTCGTAGATCTCGATCGAGCGCTCGAGCTCGGCCTTGCCGGACTCAAGCTCGCCGACGATCTGCTCCAGCCGGGCCAGCGCCTGCTCGAAGCTCATGCCTTCAAGATCTTGCGGACTGATCATTTCTACTCCGAGGCGAATGGGCGCACCCTAGTGGCGGGCCGCGGCGCGGGCAACGTCGTTGGCGGGCCTTTTGGTGAACGGGGTTCGGACGGCGGGGGTCGCTGTCGCTTGCGAAGGCGCCTAGAGCCGTTCGAAGCGCTTCACGCACCAGTACTTGAAGCCCTGGTCCTGGGTCTTCTTCAGGCCGCGCTTCTGCAGCGACAGGCCGATCATGGTGTTGAAGAAGCCGTGGGCCACGAGCAGCACCTCCTGTCCGTTCTTCGACAGGTCGATCAGCAGGTCGGCCGCCTGGTCGGCGCGGAGCTCGGCCTGGGCCCGGCTCTCCTGGCCGTCGTGGTGATCGAAGAACCACCACCAGAACCGGGCGAAGAAGCCCCAGTGCTTGGGCGACATCCTGATCCAGCGCGGCCACGGCGGCGGCGGCAGCGGGGCCTCGATGAACAGTGGATCGGTGGCGAACGCCTTGCCGTCCGCCACGGCCGTGGCGGTCTCGATCGAGCGGCGGCGCGTCGAAGCGATCAGAACCCCCGCCCGCCGGGCCGTGGCCTTCAGCGAGTCCGGCGGCGTCTGGCCGGCCAACAGGCCGCCCTCTTCATAACGGGCCCACCACTCGCCGTAGGCCGGGGCGTTGAAACGGATCTTACGCGACAGGGCCGGCTCGCCGTGGCGCGCCAGGGTGATGGCGCCCGGCCGGACGGCGGCTGCGGCTCCAGCGGTTTCCGGGCCAGGGGCTTCCGGGGAGGAAAGGCGGTCGGCGGATTCGTCGGCCATAAATCTTGGAGGTCCGTACATCGCGCAGGCGATTCTGTCCGACCTCTCACCCCTCCTGCAACGCTTTGACATGCGCCGCCGCCGAGCGGCCGAGCGCCTCTAGGTCGTAGCCGCCCTCGAGCGAGGAAACAATACGCCCTCCGCAATGGCGGTTGGCGACCGAAGCGATCGCCCGCGTCGCCCAGGCGAAATCCTCCGCCTCCAGGCTCTGCGCCGCCAACGGGTCGCGAACATGGGCGTCGAAGCCGGCGGAGACCAGGATCAGCTCGGGGGCGAACCCGTCGACCTTGTCCATCAGCCCTTCGAAGCGCTTGCGCCAGACCTCGCGCGGGGCGTGGGGCGCCACGATGGCGTTGGCGACGTTGCCGACCCCGGTCTCGGAGGGATCGCCGGTGCCCGGATACAGGGGCGACTGGTGGATGGAGGCGAAGAACACCGACGAGTCCTGCTCGAACGTCGCCTGTGTGCCGTTGCCGTGATGGACATCGAAATCGACGATCGCCACCCGTCCCAGCCCCGAGGCTTGGGCGACCCGGGCGGCCACGGCGATATTGGAAAATACGCAGAAGCCCATCGCCGTGTTCGGTTCGGCGTGGTGGCCGGGCGGACGGACCGCGCAGAAGGCCCGCGTCCCCTGCCCCGCCGCCACAGCGCGGACGGCGGCGACCACCGCCCCGGCCGCCCGGCGCGCGGCGGTCAGGCTGCCGGCCGATAGCACCGTGTCCGGATCCAGGGCCCGCCGCCCGCTGCCAGGCGCGGCGGCGACGACAGCGTCGATGAAGCCCTGGGGATGCACGCGGGCCAGGTCGGCGAAGTCGACCTGGGGCGCTTCGAGGCTCTCAAGGTCCAGGCCGCTGTCGTCGTTCAGGGCGTCGAGCACCGCCCGCAGGCGTTCAGGCCGCTCGGCGTGGTTGTCGCCGGGTCGATGGTCGAGCATATCCAGATGGGTATAGAGCGCGACATCCATGCGAGGACATTAGCCGTTGAGCACCGCCGCGACCATCCGCCGGGCCACAGTCGAGGACGCCGACACGGTGTCGAGCCTCGGCGCCCGCACGTTCATCCAGACTTTCGACTATCTCTATCCGCCGCCAGATCTGGAGGCGTTCATCGCGTACGCCTATGGCCTGGAGCGGACGCGGCGCGACCTGGCCGATCCGGGCAAGGCCACCTGGCTGCTGGAACTGAACGACGAAGCGATCGGCTACGCCACCGCCGGCCCCTGCGGCCTGCCGCATGAGGACGTGAAGCCGGGCGACGGCGAGCTGCACCGGATCTATGTGCTCAAGGAGTTCCAGGGCGGCGGGCGCGGCTCGCTGCTGTTGAAGACGGCGCTGGACTGGCTGGAGCGGGACGGGCCGCGGCGTTTGTGGATCGGCGTGTGGTCCGAGAACCTGGGCGCCCAGAAGCTGTATGAGAGCAAGGGGTTCGAGAAGGTCGGGGAGTACTATTTCCCGGTCGGCGAGACGCGGGATCTGGAATTCATCCTGCGGCGGGGGTGAGCTGTAGGACGCCCCCTCCGTCACGTCGCTGCTAGCGACGCGCCACCTCCCCCGCTCTGCGGGTGAGGAGAAGGTCGACGCCGCACCCACCTCACCCGTGAAACGGGGGAGGTGGCGCGATGCGAATATGCATCGTGACGGAGGGGGCGTGCGCTTGCGCCAAACGCCCGAAACCGCCATCCTTCGAACAACCGTTCGAAAGTTCGCTCATGTTCCTCCGCTTCTTCTCTGAGCTGCGCGCCGCCAAGGTTCCCGTGAGCCTGCGCGAGTACCTCCTCCTGATGGAGGCGCTGGACAAGGACGTCATCGACCGGCGGATCGAGGACTTCTACTTCCTGTCCCGCGCCAGCCTGGTGAAGGACGAGAAGAACCTCGACAAGTTCGACCGGGTGTTCGGCCATGTGTTCAAGGGGCTGGAGACCGTCGAGGACGGGATCACCGCCGATATCCCGGCCGAGTGGCTCAAGGCCCTGACCGAGAAGTTCCTGACCGACGAGGAGAAGGCGCAGATCGAGGCCATGGGCGGCTTCGAGAAGCTGATGGAAACTCTGCAGGAGCGCCTGAAGGAACAGAAGGAGCGCCACGAGGGCGGCTCCAAGTGGATCGGCTCGGGCGGCACCAGTCCGTTCGGCAACAACGGCTACAATCCCGAAGGCGTCCGCATCGGCCAGGACAAGAGCCGCCACGGCCGCGCCGTGAAGGTCTGGGACAAGCGCGAGTACAAGAACCTCGACGACAGCGTCGAACTGGGCACCCGCAACATCAAGGTGGCCCTGCGTCGTCTGCGCAAATTCGCCCGTCAGGGGGCTCTGGACGAGCTGGACCTGAACGGCACGATCCGCGGCACCGCCGAGAAGGGTTACCTCGACATCCAGATGCGTCCGGAGCGGCGCAATACGATCAAGGTGCTGCTGTTCTTCGACATCGGCGGCTCGATGGACGGCCATATCAAGCTCTGCGAAGAGCTGTTCAGCGCCGCCAAGACCGAGTTCAAGCACCTGGAGTTCTTCTACTTCCACAACTGCCTCTACGAAGCCGTCTGGAAGGACAATCGCCGCCGCCAGGTCGAGAAGCTCCCGACTTGGGACGTGCTCCACAAGTTCCCCCACGACTACAAGGTGATCTTCGTGGGTGACGCGACGATGAGCCCCTACGAGATCACCTATCCGGGCGGCAGCGTCGAGCACTGGAACGAGGAAGCCGGGGCCATCTGGATGAGCCGGGTCACCGACATCTACCAGAGCGCCGTCTGGCTGAACCCCACGCCCGAGCGGCACTGGGACTACACCCAGTCGATCGGCGTCATGAAGCAGCTGATGAACGACCGGATGTTCCCCCTGACCATCGATGGCCTGGACAAGGCGATGCGGGAACTGGTGCGAGGCTAGGCGGTCCGGCCAAGGCTTTTCGGATCATCCTTCCGAAGGGTGGCGCGTTATCATCGCGCGCGCCCTGATCCAGGATCTCACTGTGCCCGACAACGCCGATCTTTCCGAACTCGAGTCCCGAATGGCTCAGGCCGTGGCCGCGGAGGATTTCGAAGCGGCGGCAAGGCTTCGTGACCAGATCGCCCTGATCCGCCCGGGCGTCTCGAAGCCGCCCGCAGCCTCGTATCTGAGACGCCAAGAACCCGGGAAGATGGGGCTGGGCACCGATCAGTCCAGCTATGTGCCGCCCAAGGGCTGGATTGCGCCGCGCAAGCCCGATCCCATGACGAGGGGCCACTCGAAAGGCGGTCGGCGGACCAAGGGGTAAGCGCCGGGTGCTCTAGTGCCCCGGACGCGGCTCGAACGAGCGCTTCTCCGGAATCTTCAGACAGGCGGCGTCCGGTTTTTGACCGTGCTGGGCATGGGGCGTCGGATGCGGCAGGTGGTGCCCGCCCATCGGGGCCTGTTGTTGGAACGGTTTCATCATCGCGCCATCCTCCCGATTTTTCTTGTCAGTTTTATCACGCCGCCGCCTCGAGGGCGTCAAGCAGGCGCACCTCCACATTGACGGTCATGCGCGCCTCGCCGGGATCACCGATGATCGTGCCCGACACCGGGCGGGCCTCGCCCGGCGTGCGGGTCGCGGCCACCCGGATCAGGTCGGGCGACTCCGCCAGGCCGTTGGTGGGGTCGAATTCTGTCCAGCCGAGATCGGGCAGGAAAACCTCGCACCAGGCGTGCGTTGCGCCCGCCCCCCGTATGGCTGCGCCGGGACTGTGGATGTAGCCGGTGGCGAACACCGCCGCATAGCCCAGGCGCCGAAGGGCCTCGACCATCAGCCAGGCAAAGTCGCGGCATGTGCCGCTGCCTTTGGTGACGGTTTCGGCCGGCGACTGCACCCCGGCCTCCTCGCGGGCCACATAGGCGAACTGGTCGTGGATGGTGCGGTTCATCCGCAGCAGGAAATCGACCGCCGGCTCGTCGGGCCGCTCCATCTGGCCGCGCAGCCAGCGCAGCAGCACCCGGCCCTCGTCCTCGGTGGCGGGGGTGATGAACGGATTGAGCACCGCCCGGTCCTCACGGGCGTAGACGATCGGCGAGACGGTGTGCGGATCGTCGATCCGCAGGCTGGTCAGCGGGGCGGGGAAACGATCGATGACCAGGCGGCTGGTGATGGTCAGGCCGCCGGCCTCGCCCTTGGGCGCGAACCAGCAGACGCAATTGCCCACCGCGTCGTAGGTCCAGCGCGTCTCGCCCGGCAGCGAGGTTTCCAGGGAGGCCTGGCTGATACGGATGGCGTGGCTGTCGCGCGGCCGGATCAGCAGCTTGTGCGCTCCAAAGCCCACCGGCCGGGCATAGCTGTACCGCGTTTCGTGGAGGATGCTGAGCCGCGCCATTAGGCTCAGCATAACCCCGGCCAAGCCGCTTCGTTCCGTCGCAGGCCGGTGATGGGTCTCGACAGAACAAAAGAAGAACAATAACTTGTCCGCATGGCCGTCCTCGATCTGAAACGCAAACTCGCCATCCTCTCCGACGCCGCGAAGTACGATGCGTCCTGCGCCTCCTCAGGGGCGGAGAAGCGCAATTCGGTGGGCGGAAAGGGCGTCGGCTCCACCGAAGGCATGGGCATCTGCCACGCCTATGCGCCGGACGGTCGCTGCATCAGTCTGCTGAAGATCCTGCTGACCAACTTCTGCATCTACGACTGCGCCTATTGCGTGAACCGCGTGTCGTCCAACGTGGCGCGAGCGCGCTTCAGCGTGAAGGAGGTCGTCGACCTCACCCTCAACTTCTACAAGCGCAACTATATCGAGGGCCTGTTCCTATCGTCGGGCGTGATCCGCACCGGCGACTACACGATGGAGGAGATGGTCCGAGTGGCCAGGTCGCTGCGGCTGGATCACGACTTCCGCGGCTACATCCATCTGAAACTGATCCCCGAGGCCTCGCCCGAACTGGCCGCCGAGGCCGGGCTCTACGCCGACCGGGTGTCGATCAATGTCGAGCTGCCGCGCGACGAGAGCCTGGCGGAACTGGCCCCCGAAAAGGACGCGGCGGGCATCAAGAGGGCCATGGGCCACATGCGCCTGCGGATCGAGGATCACGCCGATCCCGCCCGCAAGACCGGTCGCCGCCGGTTCGCCACCGGCCAGTCAACCCAGCTGATCGTCGGCGCGGACGCGGCCAGGGACGGCGACATCCTGGCCCGCAGCGCCGCGCTGTACGGGTCCTACCAGCTCAAGCGGGTCTACTATTCGGCGTTCAGCCCGATCCCCGACGGCAGCGCCCGCCTCCCCCTGGCCAGGCCGCCCCTGGTCCGCGAGCATCGTCTCTATCAGGCCGACTGGCTGATGCGGTTCTACGGTTTTGGTCAGGGCGAGATCGTCGCGCCGGGCGAGGATCTTGACCTGGCCGTCGATCCGAAGACCGCCTGGGCGCTGCGTCATCGCGGCGACTTCCCCGTCGACGTCAACGCCGCCGATCGCGAGACCCTGCTGCGCACGCCGGGCCTGGGGGCGCGGGGCGTCGACCGCATCCTGCAGGCGCGGACCCAGACGCGTCTGACCCTGGACGACGTCAAGCGCGTCTGCGGCTCGGTCAAGCGCGCCAAGCCGTTTATCGTCACCGCCGACTGGACGCCCGGCGCGGCCGTCGACGGCGAGGGCCTGCGCGCCTCCCTGGTCGCGCCCCAGCAGTTGAGCCTGTTCTGATGCGGGTGGCGCGGCTGGAGTCCGAGATCGATTTCGAAGGCTGGCGCGCGACGGCGCGGGCGCTGCGAGCGGAAGGCGTGTCGCCCGAAGCGGTGGTGTGGACCGTGGAGCGGGAGCTGTTTGATTTCTCCTCTCCCGCGCTTGCGGGGGCGGTGGCGGCGAAGCCGACGGAGGGGGCGTCCAGCGCCGTCGACGCCCCCTCCCTCACGTCGCTGCGCGACGCGCCACCTCCCCCGTTCCACGGTGGAGGAGAGAAGCCGCTCTTCACCGTCCCCAAGGCCTTCGTCGACCTGGCCCAGACCGTCATCCTGCATCGCTCGCCCGAGCGGCTGGCCCTGCTTTACCGCCTCCTCCACCGCCTCGAACATCAGCCGCGCCTGCTGGACAATCCCGCCGACGCCGACGTGGCCAAGGCCGGCGACATGGCCAAGGGCGTCGGTCGGGCGATCCACAAGATGCACGCCTTCGTGCGCTTCCGACTGGTCGAGGACGTGACGCCGGAGACCTATGTCGCCTGGTTCGAGCCGGCTCATCGGGTCACCGAGGCCGCCGCCCCGTTCTTCGCCCGCCGCTTCGCCAACATGAACTGGTCGATCCTGACGCCGGACGCCTGCGTGCACTGGGACCAGGGCAGTCTGACGATGTCGCCCGGGGCCGATCCGGCTGACGCGCCCTCTCAGGACGCCCAGGAGGAGATGTGGCGCACCTACTACGCCTCGATCTTCAACCCGGCCCGGCTGAACCCGGCGATGATGAAACAGGAGATGCCAAAGCGTTATTGGCGGAACCTGCCGGAGGCGGCGCTCATTCCCGAACTGATCGAGAAAGCGCAGAGCCGGACCGAGACCATGGTCGCCGCCCAACCCAACAAGCCGTCCGAACGGGTGCTCAAGGCCGCGCTGAAGCACGCGCGCGGCTCCTACGGCGAAGGCAATCTGACCAACCTGGAAGAACTGGCGGCCGGGATCCAGGTCTGCCGTCGCTGCGACCTGTGGCGCGACGCCACCCAGGGCGTGCCCGGCCTGGGTCCGGCGAAGGCCGCGCTGATGATCGTCGGCGAGCAGCCAGGCGACCAGGAGGATCTGCAGGGCGTTCCGTTCGTTGGTCCCGCCGGCCAGTTGCTGGACCGGGCGATGGCCGAGGCGGGCGCCCCGCGCGACCGGGTGTTCGTGACAAACGCGGTCAAGCACTTCAAGCACGAGCCGCGCGGCAAGCGCCGGATTCACAAGACCCCGGATCGCGGCGAGGTCCAGGCCTGCCGCTGGTGGCTGGACGCCGAACGGCGGCTGGTGCGGCCCAAGGTCATCCTGGCCCTGGGCGCGACGGCGGTCCAGGCTGTGTTCGGCAAAGCCCTGCCGATCGGCAAGACCCGCGGCCAGCGCCAGGCTCTGGACGGCGGAGAACAGGGCCTGGTGAGCTGGCACCCGTCGTTCATGCTGCGCATTCCCGACCCTGACGCCAAGGCGCGGGCCTATGCCGAACTGGTCGAGGATCTGCGTCAGGCCTGGAAGCTGGCGGGCTGAAAATGGGCCGGCTAGGAAGGGCGGGCCTCTGGGCCTAACCGGTCCGACCCCTCGTCCGCGAGCGTCCATGAAGCCTGACCTTTTGCTGACCCAGCCGATGTCCCCCGATCTCGAGCGGGCGCTCGACGCGGCCTATGTCGTGCACCGGCCGTATGCCGACCCCGGTTTACTCGAAAAGGTGGGGGGTAAAATCCGAGCGGTGGTCACCGGCGGGCAGCTTGGCCTTCCCGCCCCGATCTGGGACCAGTTGCCCGCCTTGGAGCTCATCGCCGTCAATGGGGTCGGGTTGGACGCCGTCGACCTGGAGCGCGCCAAGTCGAAGGGCGTCAGGGTGACCACCACCCCCGACGTCCTGACCGACGATGTCGCCGACCTGGCCATCGGCCTGTGGCTGTCACTATCGCGCCGGATGACGGTCGCGGACCGGTATGTGCGCGACGGGCGCTGGCCAGGGCACGAGCCCTTGGCGCTCGCCACGCGGGCCAGCGGCCGTCGGATCGGGATCCTTGGCCTGGGCCAGATCGGCCGGGCGATCGCCGCCCGCGCCGCGCCATTCGCCGCCGAGGTGGCCTATCACAGCCGTCGTCCGGTCGAGGGCGCCCCCTACGCCTACGCCGCCAGTCCATTGGCCTTGGCCGAGCGCTCGGACGTGCTGTTCGTATCGGTGGCGGGCGGCGCGCAAAGCCGCGCCCTGGTCGATGCGACGGTTCTGAAGGCCCTTGGACCCCGAGGCCTGCTGATCAACGTGGCGCGCGGTTCGGTGGTCGACGAGGCGGCCCTGATCACCGCGCTCGAAGCCGGCGAACTGGCCGGGGCCGGCCTGGACGTCTTCGCCGACGAACCCAATGTTCCGGCCGCCCTGCTCGTCCGCGAGGACGTGGTCCTGCAGCCGCACCGGGGCAGCGCCACGGTGGAAGGGCGCGCGGCGATGGGCCGGCTGGTGCTCGAAAACCTCGCGGCCCACTTCGCGGTCGCGCCGGCGAGGCGTTGATCGTCAGGCCGAGAACCCGGCCTCGGCGAAGGCCAGCATGCGGCCCAGCAGGGCGTCGACGTCGGCTTCGCTGGTCGTTCCCTCCGACAGCACGTTCAGGCGGTCGAACTCGGCGAAGCGATTGTTGTGCAGCATGCCCAGGGTGAAGTGCAGCCGCCAGTAGATCTCCTCCGACGGCAGGTCCGGCCGCGCCTTGAGCAGGGCGTCGGAGAAGCGGCGCAGGTGGGTGACGTCGGTCTGCAGCACCTTGCGGATCTCGTCGGTGCCTTCGCTGCGCGCCCGGATCAGGAACTGCAGCGAGATGCGGCGCTCGTGGTCGGGGGCCAGCCACTTCAGCGGCGGGGTCAGAAGGGCGGCCAGGATCTCGCGCACCGGCGGCTGGCCCGCATGGCGGTCGATCGCCTCGTGCAGCTTCTTGGCTCGCTCGCGGTTCAGCTCGACCGTGCGTCGACGGAAGATCTCGTACAGCAGGGCGTCCTTGGAGCCGAAGTGATAGTTCACCGAGGCCAGGTTGACGCCCGCAGCGGCGGTGATGTCGCGCACCGAGACGTTCTGGAAGCCGTGCAGCGCGAACAGACGCTCGGCGGCGACGAACACCAGATTCTTGGTGACGGCTTCGTTGTCGACGCTCTCGACATCGACTTCGGCGGTGGTGACGGTCGCGCCGTCGCTCTTCGGACTCACTACGGTATCCCCTTTACCTGTAGGGAAGTCTTACGGCCGTTCGAATTTGGCGCAAGCGTCAAGATGGAACGCGGACGGAGGAATTCTGCAAACGGCGCCAGCAAGGCGCCCTTTGGTGAAGTTTCGACGCCGAGACGCGTCACCGTGTTTGGCGTCCTCTTCGATTCCCAGTATCAAGCCGGCGTCCGACGGGACGGGACGCCCATCGGGGAGCATTCGAGCTTGGCGCGTGATTTGTTGACGGACGCCGTTCCTCACGGCCGGGGAATGCGTCTGAGCCTCGTCGTGGGCTTTCTGCTGCTGGTCTGCGCCGCGGTGGCGGCCATCATCGTCGCCGCCACCGGCGCGGCGGCCGAACGCTGGGCCACGCACTCGCTGGAGGTTCGGCGGGTCCAGACGGTGACGTTCAGCGCCTTGCAGGACGCCGAAACCGCCCAGCGCGGCTATCTGCTGACCAATGACCCGGCCTATCTCCAGCCTTACGACCAGGCCCACGACCGCCTTCCGGCGCTCAAGAACCAGCTCGGCGCCCTGGTTGCCGACAATCCCCTCCAGCGCCGGCGCGTCGCCGACCTGACCCAGGCCATCGACGCCAAGATGGCCGAGTTGGAGCTCACCGTCGCCTTGGCGCGCAACGGCCATGCCGACGCCGCCATAGCCCGCCTGAGGACCAACCAGGGCAAGACCAAGATGGATCGCGTCCGGGCGCTCAGCCAAGCCTTCGAGACCGCCGAGGCTGATCTGCTGGTTCAGCGTCAGGCCGCCGTCGCCACCCAGCGGTCGCTGCTGATCGGCGTGATCGTCCTGGCCCTGGTCGGCGCGGCGGTGCTGGCCTATGCGGTCGTGCGCGAAAGCCGCGACCACGCCCACGAGCTGACCGACCACAACCGGGCGCTCAAGAACGAGATCGCCCAGCGCGAGCGGGCCGAGGCCCAGCTTCGCCAGGCCCAGAAGATGGAAGCGCTGGGCCAGCTGACGGGCGGGGTGGCCCACGACTTCAACAACATGCTGGCGATCATCGTCGGCAACCTGGACATGCTGATCCGCCGCCTCTCCGGACAGGAGAAGCTGCTCAGCCTGGCCGAGAACGCCCTGTCGGGCGCCAACCGCGCCGCCGCCCTGACCAAGGGCCTGCTGGCCTTCTCGCGTCAGCAGCCGCTGGACCCCAAGCCCACGGACGTCAACAAGTGCGTGGCCGACATGTCGGAACTGCTGCGGCGGGCGCTGGGCGAACATATCGCGGTCGAGACCGTGCTGGCCGGCGGCCTGTGGCGCGCCTTCGTCGATCCGCCCCAACTGGAAAGCGCCATCCTCAACCTGGCGGTCAACGCCCGCGACGCCATGGGCGACGTCAATCGGGCCGGCGCGAAGAGCGGGGGGCGGCTGACGATCGAGACCTCGAACGCCTTCCTCGACAAGGTCTATGCCGACGCTCACGACGAGGTCGAAGCGGGCCAGTTCGTGCTGGTGGCGATCACCGACACCGGCGGCGGCATGACGCCCGAGGTGATGGAGCGGGCCTTCGACCCCTTCTTCACCACCAAGCGGCTGGGCGAAGGCACGGGCCTTGGGCTCAGCCAGGTGCACGGCTTCCTCAAGCAGTCGCGCGGCCATATCAAGCTCTACAGCGAGCTGGGCGTGGGCACGACGGTCAAGCTGTACCTGCCGCGCGACACCCTGGGCCTGGCCGTCGAGGAAGCGCCCGCGCCGCGTCCGATCGTGGCTCGCGACGAAGCGTTCACCGTGCTGATCGCCGAGGACGATCCGGGCGTGCGCAGCTTCACCGTCAGCGCCGTCCGCGAATTGGGCTACAAGGTGATCGAGGCCGACGGCGCGGCGGTGGCGCTGGAGCGCTTGGCTCAGCACCCAGAGATCAACCTATTGCTGACCGACGTGGTCATGCCGGGCTCCAACGGCCGCCAGCTGGCCGACGCCGCCCTTGCCCTGCGGGCGGACCTGAAGGTCGTCTACATGACCGGCTACACCCGCAACGCCATCGTCCACAACGGCACGCTGGACGTCGGGACCCGCCTGTTGACCAAGCCGTTCACGCTCGAGCAGTTGGACCGGGAACTTCGCGACGCCCTGACGGGAGACTAGGGACAAGACGCTACTGAAGGCGAAAGCCGGCCTTGCCCGTCTGGCGGCTCTTGAAATAGGCCGCCTTGGGGGAGTCCGCGCCAGGCTGCTCCAGGATCCGGATGTCGCGGCGGATCTGGTCGATCTGGCCGCGCAGCAGGGCGGCAGTTTCGAAGTCCTCGGAGGCGACGGCCTGGGCCATCTCTTCCTCCAGTTCGGACAGATGGTTTTCCTGCGTCATCGCGGACTCCCAGCGGTGCACGGACCATAACGCGCGAGACGTCCGATCGGCATGGTCTACGGCTTGAGATCGCGCGCCGACCGGCGTAAGCCGCCCGTCGTGTCGATTGATCAGCCCGCCCCTTCGCCAGACCCGCCGGTTCTCGGAACTCGGCTGATCTCCCTGGCGGTGGCCAGCGCCCTGTTGATGGAGTTCATCGACTCCACGGCCCTGTCGACCGCCTTGCCCACCCTGGCCCGGGCGTTCAGCGTCGATCCCATCCACCTGAAGCTGGCCTTGACCTCCTACATCCTGGCCCTGGCGGTGTTCACCCCGGCCAGCGGTTGGGCGGCCGAGCGGTTCGGCGCGCGGCGGGTGTTCATGACGGCCATGGTCGTGTTCCTGACCGGCTCGGCCCTGTGCGGCCTGTCGCGAAACCTCGAAGCGCTGGTCGCCTCACGGATCCTGCAAGGGATCGGCGGGGCGATGATGACGCCCGTGGCGCGGCTGATCGTCGTCGGCTCGACGCCCAAGGAAAAGCTGATCCGCGCCATGGGATGGTTCACCATGCCCGCCCTGATCGGCCCCCTGATCGGCCCGCCTCTGGCCGGCCTTGTGCTGAGCGTCGCCGCCTGGCCGTGGATCTTCTACCTGAACCTGCCGATCGGCCTGCTGGGCATGACGGCGGTGATGCGCTTCGTTCCCAAGAGCCAGCCTCGGGAAATGGGCCGGTTCGACACCCTGGGCTTCCTGCTGTCGGCCCTGGCGATCAGCGGCCTGGTGGTCGTGGCCGAGACCGCGGGGCTGGCCTTGTTGCCGCCTGGGGCCCAGGCGGGGATCCTCGCCCTGGCTCTGGGATCAGGCTGGCTCTACCTGCGCAAGGCCAAGGTCACGCCCAAGCCGATCCTCGACCTGGGCCTGCTGAAATATCGCACCTTCCGCGCCAGCCTGCTGGGCGGAGCCTTCGTTCGACTGGGGATCGGCGCCAGCCCGTTCCTGCTGCCGCTGCTGCTGCAGGTGGCTCTCGGCTGGACGCCGCTGAAGGCCAGCATCGTCACCCTGGGCACCGGCCTTGGGGTCCTGATCGCCCGCCCGTTCGCCGCCGCCAGCCTCAAGCGCTTTGGCTTCCGCACCCAGCTGGCGTTCTTCGTGACCTTGACGGCGATCCTGACGGCCGCGCCGGGCGTCTTCCGACCCGGTACGCCGATGGTCGTGATGGCCGGCGTGCTGTTCCTGGCCGGCTTCGCGCGCTCCAACCAGTTCATCGCCGCCAACACCATCGCCTATGCCGACGTGCCCCAGCCCAGGGTGGCCGCCGCCTCGACCCTCTCTGCCGTCGCCCAGCAGGTGGGCCTGGCCCTGGGCGTCAGCTTCGGCGGCCTGATGCTGCATCTGGCGCGCGGTCACGGCGCCCACCTGACGCCGGACCGGTTCACCTGGCCGTTCGCCGCGATCGGCGTGGTGACGCTGTTGGCCCTGCCGGTCTATCTGCGGCTGGATCGGGATGCTGGGGCGGAGATCAGCGGCAGGGCGCGGGGATCAGGCCCTCCCCCTATGGGGGAGGTGTCGGCGAAGCCAACGGAGGGGGGATGAGGTGGCTCCGCGTAGGATTCGGACCTCCCGCGCAACTCCCCCCACCGGTCGGCAAGCGACCGCCTCCCCCACAGGGGGAGGTCCTTCTAACTACGAACGCGCCGCCGCGATCCGCGAGCGGGCGATCTCGTCGGCCACAAGGTTGGCGGGGCGCTTGTCCTGCAGCGAATGGTCGAGCACCTCGCCCAGGGTCAGGGCCAGGCGGTCGAGCTTGGTCGCTACCCAGTCCGGATCGAAAGCGCCGCCCGCCTCCAGGGCGCGGATCTCGCCGGCCACGTTGATGATGCCGCCGCCGTTGATCACGTAGTCGGGGGCGTAGAGGATGCCGCGCTCGAACACCGCCTGGCCGATCGTCTTGTCGGCCAGCTGGTTGTTCGCCCCGCCGGCGATCACCTTGACCTTCAGGCGCGGCAGGGTGGTGGTCGAGATCGCGCCGCCCAGGGCGCAGGGCGCGAACACGTCGGCCTCGACATCGAAGATGGCGTCGGTCGAGACGATCTGGGCCCCCGTCTTGGCCGCCACCTCGTCCAGGGCCGCCTGATTGACGTCGGCGATGACCAGCCGGGCGCCGGCCGCGTGCAGCTTCTCGGCGAGGTAGGCGCCGACATGGCCGACGCCCTGGATGGCGACGGTGACGCCGTTCAGATCACGGTTCAGGGCCCGCTGGACGCACAGACGCACGCCGCGGAACACGCCCTCGGCGGTGACCGGCGACGGGTCGCCCGAGGCGGCCGCGTGGCCTTCCAGTCCGGCGACATAGCGGGTGGTCTTGCGCGTGCTGACCAGGTCGTTGGGCGAAACGCCGACGTCCTCGGCCGTCCAGTACCGGCCGGCCAGACTGTCGACCGCGCGACCGAAGGCCTCGAACAGTTCGGGGGTCTTCTGGCTGCGGGCGTCGCCGATGATCACGGCCTTGCCGCCGCCGAAGTCCAGGTCGGCCATGGCGTTCTTGTACGACATGCCGCGTGACAGCCGCAGGGCGTCGGTCACGGCGGCGTCGGCGCTGGAATAGTCCCACATGCGGCAGCCGCCGGCGGCGGGACCCCGGGCGGTGGAGTGGATGGCGATGATCGACTTGAGGCCGGTTTTTTCGTCAAAAAACGCGTGGACGCCTTCGTGTCCCTCGAAATCCGGGGAATCGAACAAGGTCATGCCGTCGGTCTCGCCTCAGCCAGAAAGATTGCGCCGGGGTGTACGCTGGCGTGCTTTCCCCCACAACCCCTTGCCTTGCCGCACCTGTCGGCGGTCTGGGCAACGCTGTGCGTCCTTCGAGGCCCGCTGCGCGGCCCCCTCAGGAAGAGGAGGTTTTTGCCGAAATCCTCATCCTGAGGTGCGTAGCGGGCCTCGAAGGACGCACAGCCTCGCGGAGTTACTGCTTCGAAGCTTGCGAGCGCACCACGTTCGGCGCGGTCGGGGCCCCCGGAATCGGCGGGGCGCCGGACGGCAGGTCGGCCAGGGGGTCCTTCAGGAACGCCGCCGCGTCGGTCCACACCACCTGCGCCTGCTTGTCGACCAGCAGCAGGTGCCAGCCGTTGGCGTAAAAGGCCGAGCGGTCGTCGGGCTTGAGCCGGCGGACCGCTTCCATGGTCGGTTCCTTGGGGATGATGTGGTCGTTGGCGCCGTAGAAATAGGCCACGGGGACCTGAACCTTGCCCAGCGACGCCCAGGCCTTTTCCATCAGTCCGACCAGGCCGTAGAGGGTGTCGGACCGCGCGCCCCAGATCATCAGCGGGTCACGGCCCATGCGCCGCAGTTCGTCGAAATTGTCGGTGGGCTGGACGTTCTTCACCAGCCATTCGGGCGGCTTGACCACCCAGCTCCGCGTGGTGTGGGCGGTGATCCACAGGCTGGTCTTGTAGGGCAGAGGCTGGTTGGACCAGCCCCAGACCGCCGGCGCGAACAGCAGGAGCCGTTCGGCTGCGGGCGGTCGGTCCGAGGCCATGGCGGTTATGGCCAACGCCCCGCCCATGCTCTCGCCGGCCAGGGCGACCTTGGCCTCGGGATGCGCCTCCCGAACCAGGGCGACGGCGGTCCGGATGTCCTCGATGACCAGCTCCGGCGGCGCCCACACGCCCCGGGCGGGCGAGCGTCCGAAGCCGCGGACGTCGATGGCGTAGGTCGCGATCCCCTGCTCGGCCCAAAACGGGCCGGCCAGGTGGAAGGCGTTGGAATAGTCGTTCATGCCATGCAAGGCGACGATCACGTGGGTCACGGGTCGCCCCTCGGCGGGCAACCACTTCATCAGGCCCAGCGTCTTGCCGTCGAAGCTGACCAGGCCGTCGTCGTCCAGCCGCGGCCCCCGAAAACCGAGCTGACCCAGACCAGGGCGCTGGGTGATCGGCGCACAGGCCGCGAGCCCGGCGGCCGAGACGGCGTTGAAGAGAAGCGTCCGACGGTTCATGGCGCCAGAATGCCCGCCACTCGGCGGCGAAGATAGGGCGCGACCTCGGCGTCAAACCACGGATTGCGCTTGAGCCAGGCGGTGTTGCGCCACGACGGATGCGGCAGAGGCAGAACGCCTTCGTCGATATAGTCGCGCCAGGCGGCGACGGTGTCGGTCATGTTCGCCTTCATCCTGGAACCCAACGCCCAGGCTTGGGCATGGCTCCCGACCAGCAGGGTCAACTCGACCTTGGGCAGGGCCGCCAGCAACGGCCGGCGCCAGAGTTCGGCGCAGCGGGCGGGCGGCGGATAGTCGCCGCCCTTTGGGTTCGTCCCCGGAAAGCAGAAGGCCATGGCCGCCACGCCGATCTCCGGCCGGCCATAGAAGGTCTCCCGATCCACGCCCATCCAGTCGCGCAGACGATTTCCCGAAGGATCGTTGAACGGCAGGCCCGTCTCGTGCACCAACCGCCCCGGAGCCTGTCCGCAGATCAGTAGCCGCGCGCCCTCGCCTACCTGCACCACCGGCCTGGGCGCATGTGGCAGGTACGGCGCGCAGGCCCGGCAAGCGCGGATGTCGGCGAGGATGTCGTCAAGGATGTCGTCGAGGGGCGCATCTGGCGGCATGGGGACTTCAGATGGCGCGGGGAAGACAGAAGACAAGGCCGACCTTGTGGGTCCTACGCGCGCACCAGCGCCAGGACGTCCGCCAGTCGATAACCGGCCGTGGCGACACGCAATTCGGCGACTCCGCGAGCCCGCGCCCAGTAGCCGTCCGGCAGCACCGGCGCCTGGGAACGCGTCTTGCCCGTCACCAGGGCTCCTTCCTGATAGGCCACGGTCTTGGCCAACACCCAGCTTTCATGGTCCCAGGCCAGGAACGCGCGGTAGGGGTCGGAACCCAGCCCGCCCTGGGTCGGCCGAGGATGGGCCGCCTCCACGGCGGCGGCCAAGGCCTCGGAGCCGGCCTCCCGTCCGCCCGGACGATTGGGAACGCCGTCCCAGAAGTCGTGCAGGTCCACCGACGCCCCTCCAGGCGTCCAGCGCACATAGGCGATCGTGCCGGCCCGGTCGGTCTTGGGAAAGGTCCATGACATCCAATGGCCGGCGTGCAGCGGTTGATGCTGGTCGCCGGCCAGGTGCATGACCCAGCACAGCGCAACCGCGCGTTGGGCGGCCGGAGCCCTGGGATCGCGGGCGATCGCCAGGTTGTCGCGGAAGGCGCGGTTGGCGCCGCCGACCGAGAACGGCATGACGAACCGCCAGGGCGAGACGACCTTCACGGCGTAGTGCCATTCGGGCCGGTCATAGGCGCCGCCCCGCGCGTCGTCGGGCCAGCGCGCCATCAGGGCGAACAGCCGCCGCTCGCGCGCCCTGCCCGTCAGCCCGGTCAATTGACGCTCGAACGCGGCGTGGTCGGGGTGGCTGCGCATGAGGGCGACGATGACAGCGACGGCCTTCGGGTCGCGGGCGGCCAGGGCGTCATAGGCGATGTCGCCCGTGGCCATGTGACCCTGATCGTTCCAGGCCAGGGCCGGCGCCGGCGTCAAGGCGACTAGGCCCAAGGCCGCCGAGACGGCGGCCGCGATCGCGGCTCTGCGCATGGTTTCCCCCGTTCGTGTCGGCCTGAGCAGGCGCCGGTCGCGCGGCCAGGTCAAGCTCGCTGCGAAACCCGCGCCGGTCAGCCGCCCAGGAACCGCTTTTCGCGCGAGATCCATGGGGCGAACGACGGACGGGCCAGGATGGCTTCGGCATAGGCCCTGGTCCTGGGCCAGCGGGACAGGTCGAAGCCGACATGACCCAGATTGGCGAAGGGGCTAGCCACGGCGATATCGGCCAGGGTCACGCGGTCCCCGACTCGGGGATCGTGCGCTCCAGATAGTCGAGCAGCGGCGGGATGGTGTCGGTCTCGGCCTTGGCGCAAGCCGCCTCGTCGGTGGCCATGCCCATGAACCGGGGACCCACGATCCGATTGAAGAACAGCGGTCCGGCCGCGCCGACCATGATGGTGTCGGCATATTCGTCGAACCAGATCGCCCGCGCGCGGTTGCGCGGCTCGGCCGGGATCAGGTTCGGCTCGGGATGCAGAGCCTCCAGATAGGTGATGATCGCCGAGGAGTCGGAGATCTGGAAGTCGCCGTCCTTGAAGCCGGGGATCTTGCGAAACGGGCTGCAGGCCAGGAAGTCCGGGTCAGGCGATCCGGGCGCCGAGACCTTGTTCTCCAAGGCCAGCCCCTTCTCCGCCCCGAAGGCCAGGGTCTTGCGCACATAGGGCGACAGCGACGAGCCGTAGACGATCATGGTGGACCCTCCCTTATGAGTGAAACTCATAGGTCCATCGATCGGGTTTTGATTCAAGACTTAGGTGAGACTAGGCCTCGCCGCCGTCGTCGACCGCATCCTCGAAGCTGATCGGGTCGCCTTCCTGGCGCAGACGAAGCCGATAGACGCCGCGGAATTTCTCCGGGTTCACCGGCTTGTTGTGGCGCAGGATGACGATCTTGCCTTCGCGGGCCAGTTCGATGGCGTTGGTGCGCACGTGGCCCAGCACGCGTTGCCAGCGCTCGGGCTCGATGGCCTTGGCGACCGACATCGGGTCGATGGACTTGCCGGCGGCCACGGCGGCCAGCTGGGACAGGATGGTGTCTTGGATCGGGGTGGTCATGGGGCGGAGGGATGACACGAATCCTTCGGCAGGGCGAGCGCGGCCGCTTGCCTCCGCCCCTGCGTCGCCTTAGGTCCTCAAAGACAACTCAAGGGATGGGCCATGGACGGCGGCAACGAGATCTGGGACGGACCGAAGTTGGTCACCGAGGGCGAGTGGGCCGGCTGGCGCACCTGGGCCGGCATGGACGCGTTCGAGGACCAGACCGGACCGTTCTATTTCCGCGAGGAGAACGGCGTCGTCCGCAGCGCCTTCCGCGCCGAAGCCCGACACATGAACGGCGGCGGCTTCATGCACGGCGGCTGCATGATGACCTTCGCCGACTATTCTCTGTTCTCGATCTCGTGGGCCCATCTGAAGGACGTCCGCGCCGTCACCGTCAGCCTGAACGGCGAGTTCCTGGGCCCGGCCAAGGCCGGCGACCTGGTGGAGTCGACCGGCGAGGTCACCAAGGCCGGCGGCTCGCTGCTGTTCGTGCGCGGGCTGGTGTCGACGGGCGGGTCGCCGATGCTGAACTTCTCGGGCGTGATCAAGAAGATCCGGGCCAGGTAGCTCACGACCTCATTTTTCTGTCATCCCGGGCGAAGCGAAGCGCAGACCCGGGACCGACGCCTGAGCTCAGCGCTTCCCGCGGTCCCGGATGTGCGCGCTCCGCGCTTGTCCGGGATGACAATGAAAGCGAGGCGGCATCTCCGACCCTGTCCCTAAACCCCCGCCTTGGCCGCCGGCCGCGCCATCATGCCCTCCAGCCAGCGCTTGACGTTGGCCAGCTCCGGATCGGGCCGGAACCGCACCATTCGGGCGAAGTCGATCGCCGTCGCCGCCAGGATGTCGGCGATGGTCACCCGCTCGCAGGCGATGAAGTCGCTCTCGGCCAGGCGGCGGTCCAGCATCCTGAGCCCCTTCTCCGCGGTGGCGCGGCCGTTGGCGGCGAGCTCGGGGAGCTGGGTCTCGATCGCCGCCAGGGCGGGATGAGCGTGGCGGACGGCCATCATCAAGGGCGTGGCGACCATCATCTCGGCGCGGCGCATCCACATCTCGACGACGGCGGCTTCGCAAGGGTCTTCGCCGAACAGGTTGGGCTCGGGATAGAGCGTTTCCAGATAGCGGCAGATGGCCACCGACTCGGTGATGGTCTGGCCGTTGTCCATCTCCAGGGCCGGCACGTTGGGCAGGCCGGCCTTGGCCAGGTATTCGGGCGTGCGGTGCTGGCCGCCAAAGATGTCGACGTCGACGATCTCGATGTCCTCGATGCCCTTCTCGGCCATGAACCAGCGCACGCGGCGAGGGTTGGGCGCGCGGCGGCTGTCATAGAGCTTCAAAAGAAATCCTCCCGGCTTGTGACCGGGAGGATGCTTCGGTTCCGCAAAGGAAGGAAAGTCCCTTCCTTGTCTACAACCCGAACCAGCCGCGCGGCATCAGGCCGATCAGCGAGCCGGTGAGGCAGGTGGCCAGGAAGCCGGCCATCATCGCCTTCCAGACCAGGCCCAGCACCTCTTGCCGCCGCGCGGGCACCAGCACCGAGAAACCGGCGACGTTCATGCCCACCGAGCCGATGTTGGCGAAGCCGCACAGGGCGTAGGTCATGATCATCCGGGTGCGCGGGTCGAGCAGCTCGGGCCCCACCTTGGCCAGTTGGATGAAGGCGGTGAACTCGGTCAGGATCAGCTTGACGCCCAGCAGGCCGCCGGCGCTGCCGGCTTCCCTCCACGGGATGCCCATGGCCCAGGCCAGAGGGGCGAAGACGACGCCCAGGATCCGGGCGATGCTCAGGTGCTCGCCGCCGACCATCGGCAGGGCGAACAGGATCTTGTCGACCATGGTGGCCAGGGCGATGAAGACGATCAGGGTGGCGCCGACGTTCAGGGCGATCTGCAGACCGTCGGTGGTGCCCTTCATGACCGCGTCGATCGAGCTGCCGTAGGTCTTGTCCTCCTCGGCCAGGTCCAGGTCGTCGGACTTCTCGCTGGGGTCGCCGGGCACCATGATCCGGGCCAGCAGGACGCCGGCCGGGGCCGAGATCAGCGAGGCGGCCAGCACGTGGGCGGCGGCGTTGGGCAGCACGTCGTGCAGGATGGTGGCGTAGGCGACCATGGTCGAGCCGCTGACGCAGGCCATGCCGACCGCGATCAGCATGAACAGCTCCGACCGGGTCAGGCGCTCCAGATAGGCGCGGATGAAGATGGGGCCCTCGATCTGCCCCATGAAGATGGTGGCGGCGGTGGCCAGGGCGGGCGGGCCGCGCAGGCTCAGGGTTTTCTGGAACAGGAAGCCCAGGCCCTTGGCCAGCCACTTCAGGATGCCCCAGTGCCACAGCAGGGCCGACAGGGCGCAGACGACCAGGATCACCGGCATGACGCGGAAGGCGAACAGGAAGCCGGCTCCCGGATTGGTCTCGGTATAGGGCGGGGCCGTGCCGGACAGGTAGCCGAACACGAAGTTGGTGCCCGCCTGGGTCGACGAGGCCAGGCCCTCGACCGCGCCGTTGACGCCCTGCAGCGCGTCACGCGTGGCGGGCAGTCGGAACAGCACGAACACCAGCAGCAGCTGGATGGCGATGGCGCAGACGGCCAGCAGCAGCGGGAAGCGCTTGCGGTTCTCGGACACGAGCCAGCAAAGGCCGAGGATCAGCGCCACGCCCGCCAGGGCTTGGACGTTCTCGGGAAGGAAGATCAAGATGGAAGACCCTAAAAGAGCGACGCGCCCCCGCGACGCAGCCAAGGGACCAAATGACTATGAATGGGGGGGCGGGCGCAAGGGCAATGCTGGCCCGTCCATCGACCACGACGGCGCCGTCGCCGTTCAGGTCAGTCGGGTCGCTCGAGGCGCATCATTTCGAAGCCGACATGCCCCGCGAACCGCGCTCGGGACCTGGAAACTTTGCCTTACCTCGATTTAACTTGGCCGCTTGAAGTTCGCCGGTCATTGCTGCAACCCTAGATTTGGGGAGCGTGGCGCGAATGTCGTTGGCCTTGGCCACACTGTTGTACGAGTGGCGTCGATACATGGCGGCGGTGATCGCCTTGGCGTTCGCCGGCCTGCTCGTCCTGGCCCAGGTCGGGATGTTCACCGGCATCGGCAAGAGCTTCACCGCCACGATCGATCGCTCGCCGGCCGACATCATGGTGCTAGGGCCCAAGGCCGAGAGCCTGATGAACGGCGGCAGCGGCCTGCCGCGCCGGGTCATGGCCCAGATGTACATGCACCCCGAGGTCACGGAAGTCGCCGATCTCGACGGCGGCAATGGGTTGTGGACCAATGTCCCGGCGCCCGGCAAGAAACAGGTGCGCGAATGGATCCAGACCTCGGCGGTGGATCCCCGCTCGGATTCAGTGACCTGGCCCAAGGATTACAACGAGAACATCCGCATCGCCCTGCTCGAGCCGTATGCCGTGGCCATCGACCGGACAGGCATGGCCAAGCTGGGCATCAAGAAGGTCGGCGACACCGCGGCGATCAACGGCCAGACGGTGCACGTCCGCTACATTCTCGACGGCTATCCCAACATGATGCAGCCGACGATCGTCATCTCGCGTGACACCTTGCGCCTGCTGGGACAGGCCTCGAACGGCAGCCGCGTCGGGCCGCTGATGATCCGCATCAAGCACCCCGAAATGGCCGCGCACGTCCGCGACCAACTCAACGCCGCATCAGACAAGAAGTACCGCGCCTGGACCCGCCAGGAGCTTTCGGACGCCAATGACGGGGCGATGATGAAGGAGAGCTTCATCGGCATCATGCTGGTCTCGTCGCTGATCCTGGGCCTGTTCATCGGCGTCGGCATCACCTCCCAGACCCTGCGTGGCGCGATCCTGGCCAATATCAAGGAGTTCGCCGCCCTGCGCGCCCTGGGCGTGTCGATGGGGTCGCTGCGGATGATCGTCATCGAACTGGGCTTCTGGACCGGGATCGCCGGCCTGGCCGCCACGGCCGTCCTGGTGGCGGGCGCCGCGGCGCTGGCCGGGGCCAACGGCGTGCCGATGAGCTTCCCGATCCCGGTGGTCATCTTCGTGGCCGTGTTCCTGATCCTGATCTCCGTGCTCTCCGGGCTGATGGCCCTGGGCATTCTCAAGAAAAGCCAACCGGCGGACCTGCTGCGATGAGCGTCTCCTCCCCCGCCCAGAAGAGCGCCTCCAGGACAGCCGTCGTCGCCAAGGGCCTGCACAAGCGCTTCAAGACGGGCCGCACCTATATCGAGGTGCTCAAGGACGTCGATTTCGACGCCCTGCATGGCGACGTGACCATGGTCATGGGTCCATCAGGGTCGGGCAAGTCGACCTTGGTGGCCTGCCTGTCTGGCCTGCTGCGACCCGACTCCGGCAAGGTCGAGGCCTTGAATGTCGACCTTTGGGGCGGACCGGATGGCCGGCCCAGAGGTCTGAACCCCGGCAAGCTTGACCGGTTCCGCCTCGACAACTGCGGCTTCATTTTCCAGGGCTTCAACCTGTTCCCGGCGCTGAGCGCCCTGCAGCAGGTGACCACGGTTCTGAAATACCAGGGCCACAGCCCCGAGAAGGCCAGGGCGATGGCCGTCACCACGCTCGAAGAGGTCGGCCTGGGCAAACGCCTGAACCAGAAGCCGGCCGAACTGTCTGGCGGCGAGAAGCAGCGCGTCGCGATCGCGCGGGCCTTGGCCAAGCAGCCGAAGCTGTTGTTCGCCGACGAGCCGACCTCGGCCCTCGACGGTGAAAACGGCCAGATCGTCACCAAGCTTCTTCAGCGCGCGGCCAAGGAACACGGGGCGGCGGTCATCTGCGTCACGCACGACCCCCGCCTCGAAGCCTTCGCCGACCGCGTCATCCACATCGAAGACGGCCGTATCCTCGACGACCGTCGCGTCACGCCTGTCTCGACCGCCGTGTCGAGCGACCGCCCCCTGATCGGAGCTTGAGTTCCATGCCTGCCCTGTTTCGCCGACCGTCTTTCTGGGTCGCCATCCTGATCGTCATCTCGGTCGGCTCGATCTTTTTCGTGATGCAGGGCCAGGCCAAGGCGAAGAAGGCCAAGATGGCCGCGATCGCCGCGGCGGCGCCGGCCACGCCCTACGGCGCGGTGGCTGACGGCAAGGCCGACGTCGAGGGCGGAGTCATCCAGGTGGCGGCCCGCCGCCAGGGGATCATCCGCGAAGTCCTGGTCCAGGAAGGCGACACCGTCGCCAAGGGCCAGGTGTTGGCCAAGCAGGAAGATGACGACGCGCGGCTGGCCGCCGAGACGGCCCAGGCCGGACTGAACTCTGCCCGCGCCCAACTGGCCTTGTTCCAAGTCCAGCTTCGCACCGGCCAGCGGGAGTACAAGCGCCTTCAAAACCTGTCGGCGTCCAACTTCGTCGCCGGCCAGCGTCTCGACGCGGCCCAGGACCAGATCGCCGCGGCCAACGCCAACATCCAGGCCCAGCAGGCCGCCGTCCAGGTAGCGACCGCCCAACTGAACCAGGCCCGCTACAACCAGGAACTGACGATCATTCGCGCCCCCGCCGACGGACGCATCGCTCGCCGCTACGCCAACCCCGGGGCCGGCGCCTCGTCGCTCAACGTCACGCCGATGTTCGATCTGGAGCCACAGACCGCCCGCATCGTTCGCGCGGAAATCAGCGAGTCGGCCATCCCCTTCGTGACCATTGGACAAGCGGTGGAAATCATCCCGGAAGCCGATCAGACCAAGGTCTTTACCGGCAAGGTCCTGCGCCGGGCCGCGGTGTTCGGGGCTCGCAAGCTGCAATCGGACGACCCGTCGGAACGCACCGACGCCCGGGTCGTCGAGGTCGTGATCAGCGCGGACGGCACGCCGTTCCTGATCGGCCAGCGCGTGCTGGTGAAGTTCATGAAGCCTGGCGCGGTCGCGGGCGCCAAGCGTCCGGCCAACACCGCGCCCGATCCCGCCAAGACCTGACCGTCCGGGGCCCTTGACGCCCTCTCTCCCGCGCCGCACAAACGCGCCAAACCAAACACGCGTTTGAGGGAGAGACGAGCATGGCGGACGATATCCGGTTCGACGGTCAGGTGGCGATCGTCACGGGGGCCGGCGGCGGCCTGGGCCGGCAGCATGCGCTGGAGCTGGCGCGGCGCGGGGCCAAGCTAGTCATCAATGATCTCGGCGGCAGCGTCGACGGCTCGGGCGGCTCGTCCCAGGCGGCGCTGGACGTCGTCAAGGAGATCGAGGCCTTCGGCGGCCAGGCGATCGCCCACGGGGCCTCGGTGACCGACGACGCCGGCGTCGCCGACCTGGTCAAGACGACCATGGAGAAATGGGGCCGGATCGACATCCTGATCGCCAACGCCGGCATCCTGCGCGACCGCACCCTGACCAAGATGGAGCTGGCCGATTTCGAGGCCGTGATCCAGGTCCACGTGTTCGGCACCTTCAAGCCGATCAAGGCCGTCTGGGACATCATGAAGGGCCAGAACTACGGCCGCATCGTCGTCACCACCTCGTCCTCCGGCATGTACGGCAATTTCGGCCAGTCCAACTATGGCGCGGCCAAGATGGCGGTGCTGGGCCTGATGAACACGCTGAAGCTGGAAGGCGCCAAGAACAACGTCAAGATCAACGCCATCAGCCCGGTGGCCGCCACCCGCATGACCGAAGGCCTGATGCCGCCGGAAGTGCTGGAGAAGCTGAAGCCGGAATATGTCACCCCCGGCGTGGTCTATCTGGTGTCGGAAGACGCCCCGACCGGCGCGATCCTGACGGCCGGCGCCGGCGCGTTCGCCCTGTCGCGGATCTTCGAGACCGAGGGCGTCTATCTCGGCGAAGGTGGGCTGTCGGCCGAGGAAGTCCGCGACAGCTGGGACCAGATCACCGCCGAGGCCGACCAGAAGGCCTATTTCAATGGTGGCGAACAGGGCGCGAAGTTCTTCCGCAAGTTGGCGGGCGGATAAGTCTTTCTCGACCATTACCTGATTGTGGCGCGAACGCATCGGGCGTAGATTTCCCTTACGTCAGTCTGTTCGCGTCCCTTTCAGGCAAAGCCAGGTATTTCTGACAGAACATCGAAATATAGAGCGCGCTTTAAGCTTCAGCTTATTGACATGGATGTACAAAATTCATCGTTATGCGAATAAATAGCAACGGTTTTTGACTTGATGCGTTAGAGCGACGGTAACCGACGCCATCAAGGGCGTCGGAGCTTCCTCCCCCAGAAGGTCGTCTTTCATGTCTCTCTCGCGTACCTCCCTCGCCGCCGGCGTGGCGCTTGCCGCCCTGCTGGCCGCTTCCCAAGCTTCGGCCGCGGCGTTTTATCTGCAGGAACAATCGGTGCGCGGCGCCGGTCGCGCCTATTCGGGCGAAGTGGCCGACCGCGGCGCCGCCAGCCTGTGGTGGAACCCCGCTTCGATCGCCGGTCTCGACAAGAACGAGATCTACGGCGGCGTGCACCTGGTGCAGGTCGACTCCCAGGTTAACGACCGCGGCTCGACTCTGACCCGTCCGATCCCCCCGGCCGGCCTGACCACCCCGGTGGGCGGCGACCGCATCGCCGGCGGCCCGATCAACAACGGCATCGTGCCCAACTTCGCCGGCGCCTTCCGCGTGACCGACAAGCTGGCGCTCGGCCTGGCCGTCGCCGCGCCGTACAACTTCACCACCGACTACAACAGCAACAGCTGGACCCGCTACGACGCGCTGAAGTCGAACCTGACGACGATCGACGTCAACGGCACCGTCGCCTACCGCATCAACGACATGTTCGACGTCGGCGTGGGCGTCTCGGCCCAGTACACCGACGCCGAGCTGACCTCGGCCCTGCCGAACCTGTCGCCCCTGCTGCCCGACGGCTCGTCGTCGCTGAAGGGCGAAGGCAATTGGGACTACGGTTGGAACGTCGGCGCTCAATTCCACGCCTCCCCGGCCCTGACGATCGGCGCCTCGTACCGTTCGAAGATCAAGCACGAGCTGGACGGCAGGGTGGTGATTTCGGGCCTGCTGGGCCCGCTGGCCGGCCAGAATGTCAGCACGGACGGGGTCGCCAACATCACCACGCCGTGGATGGCCAACCTGGGCGCCCGCTGGCAGGTCAGCGACAAGACCACGCTGAACGCCTCGGTGTCGCGCATCGGCTGGGGCGAGTTCGATCAGATCGTCGTCAACTATCCGGGCCGCACCCAGATCAGCGAGCAAAACTACAAGGACACCACCACCTACGCCGTCGGCGTCGACCACGTGGTCAATGACAAGCTGACCCTGCGGGCCGGCGTGCAGTTCGACCCGACCCCGACCCCGGACGTCGGCCGCACCGCCCGCGTGCCGGACGGCGACCGTATGCTGTACGCGATCGGCTCGACCTGGCAGGCGACCGACAGCATCCAGTGGGACGCGGCCGTGTCGTACATCAACTTCGACGACACGCGGATCAACCGCACCGAAACGATCTACGCCGGCACCGCGGCGGCGACGCGCCTGAACCTGCAAGGCGACGTCGGCGGCTCGGCCGTGGTCCTGTCGACGGGCCTGCGCTGGAGCTTCTAGGCTTCGACGCGAACTGACAAAAAAGAGGCCGTCCGGGGTGACCCGGGCGGCCTTTTTTCTGACTTACGCGTGGAGGACGCCCCTCCGTCACGATGCGTATCCGCATCGCGCCACCTCCCCCGTTTCACGGGGGAGGAGAGATCGAGTCCAGCTTCTCCTCACCCGCAACGCGGGGGAGGTGGCGCGTCGCGAAGCGGCGTGACGGAGGGGGCGTAGACGCCTAACCCCTCAAGCCATCCCACAACAGCTTCGCCGCATCGACGAACGCTTTCGCCGCCGGACTATCCGGCGTGCGCAGCACCGCAGGGGTTCCGGCGTCGCCGGCCTCGCGCACGGTGATCTCGATCGGAACCTGGGCCAGAACCGGCACGCCCAGGGTCTTGGCCTCCTCCACCCCGCCGCCGACGCCGAAGATCGGGATCGGCGCGCCGGTCGCCGGGTCGGCGAAGAAGGCCATGTTCTCGATCAGGCCGAGGATGGGGGTGGCGGTCTTGCCGAACATCGCCGCCGCGCGACGGGCGTCGATCAGGGCGATCTCCTGCGGGGTCGTGACCAGCACCACCCCGTCGATGCGGAGCTTCTGGACAAGGGTCAGTTGGATGTCGCCAGTGCCCGGCGGCAGGTCGACGACCAGCACGTCCAGCGGCGCGACCTGCGAGCCCCAGGCCACGTCGTGGATCATCTGGCGCACCGCGGACGAGGCCATCGGGCCTCGCCAGATCATCGCCTTGCCCTCGTCGACCAGGAAGCCGATCGACATCAGCTTGATCCCGTGGGCCTCCAGCGGCTGCAACTTGCCGTCCTCGAAGCTGGGCTCGCCGTCGATCCCCATCATGCGCGGCGCCGAGGGACCATAGACGTCGGCGTCCAGCAGGCCGACCCGCAGCCCAAGGCCCGCGAAGGCGCAGGCCAGGTTGGTGGCCACGGTGGACTTGCCGACGCCGCCCTTGCCCGAGGCGACGGCGATCACATGCTTCACATGCGCCGGCTTCTCGGCTTCCGGCGGCGGGACCAGCTTGGCCTGGTTGTCCTCAGAGACCTTGGCGCCTTTGCGCACCCGGGTCGCGCCCTCGGCGGCCTGAGCGGTCAGCACCACCTGGGCGACCTCGACGCCCGCCAGGCCAGCCAGAGCCTTTTCGGCCGCATCCCGCACAGGGGCATAGGTCGCCGCCATCGACGCCGGCACCTCCAACATGAACCCGGCGCGACCCGAGCGCACCACCAGGCCCTGGACCAGTCCAGCCGCGACCAGGCCCTCTTTCGAGACGGGATCCATGATCAGATCCAGCGCCGCGCGGGCGTCGTCGAGGGTGGCGGGTGCGGCAGCGGTCACGGGTTTGTCTTGCCTTGTTCTGCGGGGGCTTTCATATCCGCGTGCGGGGGTCGTTTTACAACCCCGCCATTCGCTGCGACGGGAAGATCAGACCGCCCATGCCCTGGAACGACAACGCCGGCCCCGGGCCTTGGGGATCTCCGCCGCCGAACGACGGCAAGAAGGACGGCGATCGACCCAGGGGCGAAGAGCCGAACCTTGGCGGCGGCCCGTCCAAGGGATCGGGAGGCCCGCCCCCGCCCGTCGACGTCAACGCCCTGATCGAGCGGCTGTCCGAACGGATGCGCCAGACCTTCGGCGGCCCGCGCCGCTCGCGCGCGATCGCCGCCTCCGCCCTGGGCCTCGCCGCCCTTTGGGCGATCTCCGGCTGCTATGTGGTTCAGCCCAAGGAACAGGCCCTGGTGACCACCTTCGGCGCCTACAGCCGCACCGCCCAGCCGGGCCTGCGCTACCACCTGCCCTACCCGATCGAGCACGCCGAGCTGGTGCCCTTCACCTCGATCCAGACCCTCGACATCGGCGGCTCGGTCAGCCAGCCGGTGCCTGACGAACGGCTGATGCTGACCGGCGACGAGAACATCGTCGACCTCAGCTTCACCGTGCAGTGGAAGGTCTCGGACGCGGCCAAGTACGCCTTCAACGTCCGCGAACCCGACACCGTGATCAAGGACGTGGCCGAGAGCGCCATGCGCGAGGTGGTCGGCCGCACCGCCCTCACCCCGATCCTGACCACCGGCCGCGGCCAGGTCCAGGACCAGACCGAACAGCTGATGCAGCGGATCCTCGACCGCTACGACATCGGCGTCTCGATCCAGAGCGTCAACATCCAGGCCGCGACCACGCCTGGCCCGGTGCTGGAGGCCTATCGCGACGTGCAGCGCGCCGCCCAGAACGCCGAGTCCGCCGCCAACAACGCGCGCGGCGAGGCCGCCCAGATCAAGCAGGCGGCGCTGGGCTATCGCGAGCAGGTGGTGCGCGAAGCGGCCGGCGACGCCGATCGCTTCAACCAGGTCTACGCCCAGTACAAGCTGGCCCCGGCGGTCACGCGCGAACGCCTCTACATCGAGACGATGCAGCGGGTGCTGGAGCGATCCAACAAGGTGATCATCGACAACAAGGGCGCCACCGCCCCGGTGATCCTGCCGCCCGACGCCTTCCGGCCGAAGATGTCCGCCCCTGTTTCCGGCAGCGACGGAGCCGCCCGATGAACCGTCTCAACGGACCCGTGGTCGCCACCGGGGTCGGCGCGTTGTTCCTGCTGATCCTGGCCAACTTCACCCTGTTCCAGGTCGACCAGCGCCAGCAGGCCCTGATCGTCCGCCTGGGCGATCCCGTGCGCACCGTGCTGACCCCGGGCCTGCACGTGAAGAGCCCGTTCGACACCGTCATCCGGTTCGACAAGCGCAACATCGAGATGATCAACGCCCAGCCGGAGGAGGTCACCGCCGCCGACCAGGAGCGCCTGGTGGTCGACGCCTTCGTCCGCTACCGCATCACTGATCCGCGCCAGTTCTATCGCACCCTGGGCCAGGAGAGCGTCGCCACCGACCGGCTGGACCGCATCGTCAACGCCGCCCTGCGCGAGGAGATCGGCCGCTCGACCTCCGAAGAGGTGATCGCCGGCAAGCGCGCCCAGGTGATGGCCGCCATCCGCGCCCGGGTCGCCCACCAGGTCGCCGCGTCGAACCTGGGCGTGCAGATCATCGACGTGCGCATCAAGCGGGCCGACCTTCCGCCGACCAACGAGCAGGCCGTGTTCGAGCGCATGCAGACCGCCCGCAAGCAGGAAGCCGCCGAACTGCGCGCCATCGGCGAGCAGAAGCGCCGCGAGATCGTCGCCACCGCCTATGAGGAAGCCGAGAAGATCCGCGGCGACGCCGACGCCCAGCGGGCCCAGCTGTTCGCGGAAAGCTTCGGCCGCGACCCCGGCTTCGCGGCCTTCTATCGCTCGATGTCCGCCTATGAAAAGTCTCTGGGCCAGGGTGACACCACCCTGGTGCTGTCGCCCGACAGCGCATTCTTCAAATACTTCGACAAGGGTCCGGCGGGGTAAAACAGAGAGAGCCGGCGGATCGCTCCGCCGGCCCTTTCATTCCACCAGGTCTGTCATCCCGGGCGTAGCGAAGCGCAGACGCGGGACCGCCGGAAACGCGGCGCTCAGGCGTCGGTCCCGGATCTTCGCGCTACGCGCTCGTCCGGGATGACATTTTTAGCGGCGTTCGATCACCTGCTTGCTCATCGGCGCCAGCTTGGCCAGCAGCTTGTTCTGGGCGCTGAAGGCCACGCCTTCCTTGTCCATCGCCCACTGCAGGTTCTCGACCAGGGCGTTGAAGTCGCGCGGCGTGATCCCCTGATCCTTGTGGGTGGCGCTCATGTCCTTGCCGGTATAATCGCAGCCGCCCGTCGAGGCCGGGCCGGCCAGGATGTAGCAGAACTGCTCGGCCAGGGTCCGCTTCAGCCGGACGATGTCGGCGGTGGCGAAGATGTCCTTGATGCGAGGATCGGCGATGTTGCGGTCGACCAGGTCGTTGGCGATCCGCGACAGCCCCGCCTTGCCGTGAAAGGCCTCGAGGAGCCTGTCGTCCTTCATCGGCGTCGCGCCGGCGTTGGCGTTGGACTGCAGGTAGGGGTCGACGGGCTTTTCGCCGGGCGGAACGGTCTGGGCCAGGGCCGAGCCGGCGAAGGTCAGGGAGAGGGCCGTGGCGGCCAGGACGAGGCGCATGGTCATGATCCTAGAAGCCGGCCTGCAGCGAGACATAGAGCCCCCGCTGGTTCTTGAAGGTGGCGATGTCGCCCAGGTCCGCATAGGCCGCCGTCACCGACAGGGTCCTGCTGAACGCGTAGGCCACGAAGACGTCGGCCCAGTCGTCCTCCTTGGCGAAGCCGAGATTGTCGGGCTTGGTCCTGTACTCGGCCCCGACCAGCAGGCGCTTGCTGACCAGCCAGCCGGCCGCGCCTTCGAACTGCGTGCTGTAGCCGTCGTGCTTGTCGCCGCCGAAGCCCAGCAGGCCCGTCTGGTTGGCCTTGGTCAGACGCACCGTGCCGTTCAGCACAAGGCTCCTGTCCAGCAGCAGCTTGGTCGCCGCCGCGTAGTAGTCGACGCCCATGTCGTCCTGGCCGCCGACCGCGTGGATGACCGCGGTCTGGTTGTTGTGCTTGGCCTGGGCGCCCACGGCGACCTGCGGCAGCCAACTGTCCTGATCATAGACCGCGTCACCCAGCAAGCGGACCTTCACGCCGACGATGTCCTGCTTGAACGTGAAGCCCTTGCCCAGGCCCAGCTTGGCGCCGGTGGCGCCGGTGTCGAATTCCTGCCGCGCCAGCGACAGCTCGACCCGGTCGAACAGGCCGACGGCGGCGCCGGCCGAGCGCAGTTCGTAGTCCGGCACGTTGACATAGGTGGCGTGCACGGAACCGCCCACGCCGCGCGAGGTCTCGTTGCCGCCGATCAGGGCCCAGGTCGACAGCCCGCCGCCGGCCCCGCCTTCCAGGGCGCTGACCCCGCCGGTCAGCCGCAGCTTGCCGCCCGCCTCCGCCTCGGCGGCGCGGGCCGCGCCGACGCCCAGCGCCAGCGTCATCAAGCCGGCCGCCGTCACCACAAGTCTCGATCGCATGAGGCCCCCAAGCGGTTTTCCGGCAGGACCATGCCGGACAAGACTTTACAGGACCTTGAGCCGGTCAAATTGTCGCAGTCTTGTTCACAGGTGTCGTTCGGGCCGTGTTAATAGGGATTTCATGGGCTCAAGGCTAAGCCTGCCTGATGAAGATCTTCCAGATACTCTTCATGGTAGCGCTGACGACGGGATCCGCCCATGCCGCGGACCTGACGGTTTCGGTGCGCGACGCCGCCGGCAAGCCCGTTCCGGATGCGGTCGTCACGGTCTATCCGAACGGCCAGCCGACCAGGGAGCCCATCAAGTTCGACTGGCCCTATCGCGTGGCCCAGCAGAACATCCAGTTCACGCCGTTCGTGCTGATCGTGCCGCAAGGCGCGGAGGTGTCGTTTCCCAACCTCGATAAGGTCCGCCACCACGTCTATTCGTTCTCGGGCGGCAACAAGTTCGAACTGAAGCTGTACGGCCGCGAGGAGAACCGCTCGGTCAGGCTGCCCGCGGTCGGCGTGGCGGCGATCGGCTGCAACATCCACGACCAGATGGCCGGCTTCATCAAGGTGGTCGACACCGCCTATGCGGCCAAAAGCGACGCCAGCGGCAATGCCGTCATCCACGGCCTGCCGGACGGCCCGGTGGTCGCCAAGCTCTGGCACCCCTATCTGCGCGCCCCCAAGAACGAGAAGACCCTGGCCGTCAACGCGGTGAGCGGCGCGACACGCCAGACCGCGACCATCGAATTGCGGTCCGGCGGCCGCTGACCCGATGTTCAACCGCCTCCAGACCAAGCTGACCGTCCTCTATGCCGGGCTGTTCGCCCTGGCGCTGAGCCTGGTCGCGGTGAGCGTCTACCTGACCATCGCCAACAACGCCCAGCAGCAGGTCCGCAAGGAACTGGCCGCGACCGGCACGGTGTTCGACAGCGTCTGGGCGCTGCGGACCCAGCGGCTGCGGGACGGGGCCGAACTGCTGTCGCGCGACTTCGGCTTCCGCGCCGCCGTGGCCACCCGCGACGCGCCGACCGTGGAGTCGGCGGTGGGCAATCTGCGCCAGCGCATGGGCCTGGAACTGGCCTTCATGGTCGGGGTCGACGGCGATGTGGTCGGCGTCGATCCGGCCAAGGTCGACATCGACAAGCTGTGGAGCGCCCTCGACCGCGAGGACGGCGCGCAGGGCGTGTTCATCGTCGACGGCGCGCCTTACCAGCTGATCTCCGCGCCCGTGATGTCGCCCGCCCTCACCGGCTGGATCGTATTCGGCGCCCGTCTCGACGACGACGAGATGACCGCCCTGGAGCAGCTGTCGGCCATCCGGATGAACGCCCAGGTGTTCGACCGCCGCGGCGAGACCTGGGTGACGACGGACAAGACCGCCGACACCGAAGCGCTGGGCGCCTTCGTCGCCAAGGCCATGGGCCAGGCCATCTCCGCGCCGGCCCGCCTGCGCACCGTCAGCGGCGACAATCTGGTGCTGGTCAAGCGCCTGAAGACGCTGGACGGCCAGACCCCCGCGGCGCTGGTCCTGCGCTATCCGATGGCCCTGGCCATGGCGCCCTACCGGCCGCTGATGGCGGCGGTGATCATCGCCGGCCTGGTCGGCGCGGCGTTGGTCGTGCTGGCCAGCTGGGCCCTGTCGCGGGACATCGCCAGGCCCATCATCGCCCTCGACGCCGCCGCCGGCCGCCTGCGGCGCGGCGAGGACGTCCGGGTCGACGTGCGCTCCAGCGACGAGATCGGACGCCTCTCCGACAGTTTCAACCTGATGGCCGCCGAGATCCGCGAACGCGAGGCGCGGATCACTGAGCTGGCCCTGCGCGACGCCGAGACCGGCCTGCCCAACCACCTGGCCATGGAGCGCGAAATCGAGGCCCGCATGGCCTGCCTCGCCCCCGGCGAGCAGGTCGTGGTCGGGGCCCTGGGGCTGGATCGCTTCACCGTCCTGCGCAGCGCCATCGGCTACGCCCTGTTCATCCAGTTGGTCGCCGAGATCGGCGCTCGGATCCGCGTGCTCGACCCCGAGGCCGTGGTCGGCCGCCTGACGACCTCGACGCTGTGCGTCATCTCCCGCCTGACGGCGTTGACCGACGACCTCGTGCCGCTGATCGAGAAGGCGCTGGTCGACCTGGCCGCGCCGGTCCGCCTGGGCGGCGAGATGGTCGACGTCCACATGTCCAACGGCCTGGCCGCCGCCTCGGCGGGGACCATCGACGCGCCGCGGCTGATCGAGCAGGCGATGATCGCACTGGACCAGGCCCGCGCCGCCGGCCGCAAGGTGGCGATCTTCGACGCGGTCGCCTACGGCGATCCGGCCGGCAACCTGTCTCTGATGAGCGAGATGCTGGAAGGGGTCGCGACCGGCGCCCTGTTCCTTCACCACCAGCCCAAGCTGGACCTGCGCAGCGGCGAGATCACCGGGGTGGAAGCCCTGGTCCGCTGGGCGCATCCCACCCGCGGTCTCCTGCGGCCGGACCTGTTCGTCGGCATGGCCGAGGAGACCGGCCATATCCGCGCCCTGACTGACTGCGTGCTCGACCGGGCGATCGTCGACCAGCGCGTCCTGCGCGAAGCGGGTCACGACCTGATCATCTCCATCAACATCTCGGGCCGCCTGATCGACGACGCCGAATTCGCCCGCCGGGCCATCGAGAAGATCGCCGCCTCCGGCGCCCGGTTCTGTTTCGAGATCACCGAGACCGCCGTGATCGGCAATCCGGACGTCGCCCTGGGCGTGCTGGCCAAGCTGAACGCCGCCGGCATCCCCGTGTCGATCGACGACTACGGTTCAGGCCTGTCGTCCCTGGCCTATCTGAAGCAGATCAGCGCCGACGAGCTGAAAATCGACAAGGCCTTCGTGCTGTCTCTGGAGAACGACGCCAAGGACGCCCTGCTGGTCAAGTCCACCATCGACCTGGCCCACAGCCTGGGCCTGAAGGTCACCGCCGAGGGCGTCGAGAGCCGCGAGGCCCTGGCCATGCTGCAGATGATGGGCTGCGACCTCGCCCAAGGCTACCACATCGCCCGGCCGATGGAGCTGGAGGCGCTGGTGGCGTTCCTGGCGAATTGGCAAATCTCGCACCCTCTCCCAGTGGGAGAGGGAGGGGCCCGCCGCGCAGCGGTGGGAGGGTGAGGGGCTACGCCCTCGCCGGCGTCGCCCCAACGCCCTGCCGGCACGCCGGCTAATTCACAACCCCCTCACCCTGCCATTGCTTCGCAACGGGTCCCTCCCTCTCCCCATGGGAGAGGGTCGAACAGAGCGCCCTAGGCCGCGGCTTTCAACAGCCCCAGAACCACGTGCAGACTCTCGGCGATATGCACGCACTTTTCCGCGATCTCCTCGTTGGGATCGAGGATGTCAGGCACCATGATGGTCATCATTCCGGCGGCGTGGGCCGCGCGGACGCCGGGATGGGAATCCTCCAGGGCCAGGCACAGGGTCGGGTGGACGTTCAGCCGCCGGGCGGCTTCCAGATAGGGATCCGGATGCGGCTTGTGGCGCGTCACGTCGGCGTTGGCGACCACCGCGTGGAAGCGCTTGACCAGATCGAAACGGCCGAGATAGCGGTCCACCGACTGGCGGCTGTTGGAGGTGGCGATGGCTCGCGGGATCCCCAGGGCATCCAGATAGTCGAGGATCTCCATCACCCCGGTCTTCAGCCGCACCTCGGCTTCCAGCAGCATCTCGACGTCGCTCCAGGTGCGGGCGAAGTAGTCTTCGACCGGGAAGGTCTCGCCATAGAGCTCGCGCAGCATCACCGCGCATTCCGGATTGGTCTTGCCGACCATCGAGGCGTAGGTGGCGGCCGTGAAGTCGATCCCGAACGCCTGGCCGGCCTCGATCATCGCCGCCCGATAGACCGTCTCGGTGTCCAGCAGCAGCCCGTCCATGTCGAAGACCACCGCCTGGACACCGCGCGGAAAGGTCACGAGACGAACTCCGCTTCAGTGTAGCCCTGGAAGTACAGCAGGGCCGTCAGGTCCGCATGATCGACCTTGGCGTGGGCCTGGGCCGCGACGATCGGCTTGGCGCGATAGGCGACGCCCAGGCCCGCGACCTCGATCATCGCCAGGTCATTGGCGCCGTCGCCCACGGCCAGGGCGTCGGCCGGGGTCCGGCCCAAGGCCGAGGTCTCCTCCTGCAAGGCGGCGAGCTTGGCCTCCTTGCCGAGAATCGGCTCGCCCACCGCGCCGGTGAGCTGACCGTCGGCCTCGATCAGGGTGTTGGCGCGATTGAGGTGGAAGCCGGCCGCCTCGGCGACCCGCGAGGTGAAGAAGGTGAAGCCGCCCGACACCAGGGCGCAGCGGGCGCCGTGCTCGGCCATGGTCCGCACCAGGGTCCGCGCCCCGGGGTTCAGTTTCACGCGGTCGTCATAGCAGGCCTGCAGGGCGTCGACCGAGAGCCCCTTGAGCATGCCGACCCGCTCGCGAAGCGCCCCTTCGAAGGCCAGTTCACCGCGCATGGCGCGTTCGGTGATCTCCGAGACCTTGTCCTTGACCCCGGCGAAGTCGGCCAATTCGTCCAGGCATTCGACATTGATGATCGTCGAGTCCATGTCGGCGATCAGCAGCCGCTTGCGACGGTTCTCGGTCGGCTGGACGGCGAAGTCGACCGGACCGTCGCCGACGGCGGCCTTCACCGCTTGGTGGGTCTCGACGGGCGGGGCATCGACGAACAGGTCCAGAGCGCCTTCGCCGAGCCGAGTTTCCGACGAAACCGTCACAGCGGCGCGCACGGCGGCGGCGGCCTCCGCCAGGGCGGCAGGATCGGGCGAGACGAGGGTGATCGCGAGCATAGGCGGCGGCTATTGGAGGAAGCCGCCCGCGTCAACCCGGCAATGGCGTTCCGCGATCACCTGCGCGACGAGGACCAAGTGAAGCATGGTATGGATCGCGTCGCCCGGATATGCAGGCGGCCGTCGCCGAGACGAAGAGGCTCGACCCAGACTTGTCCGAAAACAGCATCATCCTGGTTGGAGGGCCCACGGCCAGCGGCAAGTCGGCGTTCGCCCTGAGCCTGGCCCGCGAACACGGCGGCGAGATCGTCAACGCCGACTCCATGCAGATCTACGCCGGCATGCCCGTGCTGACCGCCGGACCGTCGGCCGAGGATCTGGCCCAGGCGCCGCATCACCTGTTCGGCGTGGCCGACGCGGCCGACGGTTGGTCGGTCGGGCGCTGGCTGACGGCGGCGACGCAAGTCCTGGCCGAGATCGCCGCGCGAGGCCGCCCCGCCATCGTGGTGGGCGGCACGGGCCTCTATTTCCGGGCCTTGACCCATGGCCTGGCCGACGTGCCGCCGGTGTCGGAGACCCAGCGCGAGATCTCGGCCCTGCTCTACGCCGCCCAGGGCGAGCCGGAGTTCCGCGACGCGCTGGCCGAGCTCGATCCGCAGGCTGAGGCCCGCATCGAGGTCGGCGACCGCCAACGCCTGGTCCGCGCGCACGCCGTGGCCGTCGCCACCGGCAAGTCGCTGACCGCCTGGCAGACCGACACCAAGCCCGCGCTGGCCGAAGGAACCTGGCGCGGCGTCGTGCTGGATCCGCCCCGGGCCGAACTCTACGACCGCTGCGACGCGCGCCTGGGCCTGATGGTCGAGCACGGGGCTCTGGACGAGGTGCGGGCCATGGAGGCCCGAGGGCTGGACCCGTCCCTCCCCGCCCTCAAGGCCGTCGGCTATCGTGAACTGGCGGCGCATCTGCGGGGCGAGACGACTCTCGACGAGGCCCTGGACGCCGCCCGCCAGGAGACGCGGCGCTACGCCAAGCGCCAGATGACCTGGTTCCGGAACCAGACGCCGGACTGGGAGAGGGTCGTTCCTACCCGTTAAATCCCTTCATCCCGACGAAAGTCGGGACCCAAGCCGAGCTGGATCGTAAGGTCACTGCGAAAACCGCCGACGCCGCTCGGGTCCCGACTTTCGTCGGGTTGAGCGGAGTTCCTTTTAGCCCATCCCTGGACCGCCCCATGACCGACCTCGCCGCCGCCGTCGCCGCCCGCCTGACCGAACGTGGGGAGACGCTCGCCGTCGCCGAATCCTCGACCGGCGGACTGATCTCGGCGGCCCTGCTGGCCGTGCCCGGCGCGTCGAAGTTCTATGTCGGCGGCGCGGTGGTCTATACGGCGCGCGCCCGCCTGACCCTGATGGACATCCCGCAGAAGGCCATGGACGGACTGCGCTCGGCCAGCGAGCCCTACGCCGCGCTGCTGGCGCGGGTGGCCAGCAAGAACCTGAAGGCGACCTGGGGCCTGTCAGAAACCGGCGCGGCCGGCCCGGAGGGCAACCGCTACGGCGACGCGGCCGGCCACACCTGCCTGGCCGTCTCGGGGCCTGTCGAGATGAGCCGGACCCTCGAGACGGGTCACGGCGACCGGGCGACCAACATGGAAGCCTTCCGCGACGCGGCGCTGACACTGCTGCTCGAGGCCCTGAACGCGGCCTAGACCGCGCCAAACAGGGCGTAGGCGAACTCGTCCATCGCCTTCTGGGTGATGCTGGTGTTGTTGAGCAGCACGACCGTGGTCTGGTCGTCGAAGCGGTGGCCGAGCACCGAGCGATAGCCGGCCGCACGGCCCGTCTCCCACGCGAAGACGCGCGGCATGCCGTCGGCGAACAAGGTCTTCACCCGACCGCCCAAAGCGTAGTCCTGGTCGGGCCAGGCCACCGTCAGCAGGTCCTTCTTGCGCGCCGGGGTCAGGACCTGGCCGTCGAAGATGGCGTGAGCGGCCCTCAGCAGGTCGCCGGCCGTGCTGCAATAGCCTCCGCTGGCCGCGAAGAACGGGAAGCGTTCGTTCGACTGCCTGACCAGGGGCTCCAGCGTGCGGTAGGAGACGGCGACGCCGGGCGGATCGACCGGCGAGGTGCGGACCAGGCCCAGCGGCCTCATGACGATTTCCGACATGGCGTCCGCGTAGGACTTGCCGGTGACCGCTTCGACGATCGCGGTGACGATCACCCAGTTGGTCAGGGCGTAGTCGAACTGGCTCCCCGGCTCGAAGGCGAGATCGCCCGAGCACCACAGCTTCACCGCCTCGAGTGTCGTGAAGGTCTTCCTGAACAGATCCGGATCTGGATTGGCCTTGGTCCAGGCCGAAAAGCCGTTGGGCACGCCGCTGACATTGGCCAACAGGTGGCGCAGCTTGATCTTGGCGCCCGTGTCGGCACGATAGTCGGGAAGGTAGGTCGAGATCGAGGCGTCCAGGTCCAGCTTGCCGGCCTCGACCAGCTTCAGGACGGCCGTGGAGGTCAGCCATTTGGAGATCGAGGCGATCACGTACGGCGTGTCCAGGGCGGCAGGACGCCTGGTCTCGATTTCGGCGAAACCGACGGTTCGCGAATAGACAGGCCTGCCGGCCTTGCCGATCAACACCACCCCCTGAAAGGGTTGGGTCTTCAGGAAAGCGTCGACGGCTCTGTCCGCGGCCCCGCCGGAAAGGGACGCGGCGGAAGCTTTTTCGGCAAATCCCAGAGCGGCCGCTCCGGCCAGAAATTCACGCCGTTCGAACACCCAAACGCTCCTCGATTGCGAGAGCACGAACGTGGCGGGGAAAACCTGCCTCTGTCATGTGAAACTTCGGTAAGGCCCACCGCCCGCAAAAGGCAGAACCTTGCGTCAAACCGCGCCTTGACGCCATGACGCGAGCATGGCATTCCCCGATCATCCATTTGGAGCAACACTCGTGCGCAACACCATGATCGTACTTATGGAGCGGCCGTTCACGGCGTGACCTCGAAGTCACGCTGATAGATCGGTCGCGCGCACAAAGGTCCTTCGGGGCCTTTTTTCTTTTCCGCCCTACTCCAAGCCAAGCTTCCCAGCCCCGGATCAGTCCCATGACCGCCCATCAAACCATCGAGAGCCAGGCTCCCGCCCCGACCCAAAGCGATCGCGCCATGACTGGCGCCGAGATCGTGGTCCGCGGCCTCGTGGACCAGGGCGTCGAGGTGCTGTTCGGCTATCCGGGCGGCGCGGTCCTGCCGATCTATGACGCGCTGTTCCACGAGCCGCGCCTGCAGCACATCCTGGTCCGTCACGAACAGGGCGCGACCCACGCCGCCGAAGGCTACGCCCGCAGCTCGGGCAAGCCGGGCGTCGTCCTGGTCACCTCGGGCCCGGGCGCGACCAACGCCATCACCGGCATCATGGACGCCCTGATGGACTCCATCCCGATGGTGGTCATCACCGGCCAGGTCCCTACCCACCTGATCGGCACCGACGCCTTCCAGGAAGCCGACACGGTCGGCATGACCCGCTCGTGCACCAAGCACAACTACCTGGTCAAAGACGTCCGCGACCTGCCGCAGATCATCCACGAGGCGTTCAAGATCGCCACGACCGGCCGTCCGGGCCCCGTGCTGATCGACATCCCCAAGGACGTCCAGTTCGCCAAGGGCGAATATTACGGCCCGACCGAGGTCGCCTCGACCCACGCCTACAATCCGCGCGTCAAGGGCGACCAGAACCGCATCGCCGAGGCGGCCAGGATGATCGCCCAGGCCCGCCGGCCGATCTTCTATACCGGCGGCGGCGTCATCAACGCCGGTCCCAAGGCCGCCGAAGCCTTGCGGGAGTTCGCGGCCATGACCGGCGCGCCGGTCACCTCGACCCTGATGGGCCTGGGCGCCTTTCCGGCCGCCGATCCTTCGTGGCTGGGCATGCTGGGCATGCACGGGACGTTCGAGGCCAACAACGCCATGCACGATTGCGACGTGATGATCTGCGTCGGCGCGCGCTTCGACGACCGGGTCACCGGCCGCCTGGACGCCTTCTCGCCCGGCAGCAAGAAGATCCACATCGACATCGACGCCTCGTCGATCAACAAGAACGTCCGCGTCGACCTGCCGATCATCGGCGACGCCGGCAGCGTTCTCGAGGATCTGATCGCGGCCTGGAAGGCGGCCGGCCATAAGCCCAACAAGGCCGCCCTGACCGACTGGTGGGCTCAGATCGACACCTGGCGCGCGCGCCAGTGCCTGAACTACCGGGGCTCCGACACGGTCATCAAGCCGCAGTACGCCATTCAGCGCCTCTACGAGCTGACCAAGGGCCGTGACACCTACATCACCACGGAAGTCGGCCAGCATCAGATGTGGGCCGCGCAATTCTACCGGTTCGAGGAGCCCAATCGCTGGATGACCTCCGGCGGCCTGGGCACCATGGGCTACGGCATGCCCGCGGCGCTGGGCGTGCAGCTGGCCCATCCGGGCAGCTTGGTCATCGACATCGCCGGTGAGGCCTCGATCCAGATGTGCATCCAGGAGCTGTCGACGGCGATCCAATTCGACCTGCCCATCAAGATCTTCATCCTGAACAACGAGTGGATGGGCATGGTCCGCCAGTGGCAGCAGCTGCTGCACGGCGAGCGCTACAGCCACTCCTATTCCGACAGCCTGCCCGACTTCGTGAAGCTGGCCGAGGCCTATGGCGCCGTCGGCATCCGCTGCTCGGACCCGGCCGAACTGGACGGCAAGATCCTGGAGATGATCGACAGCGACAAGGTCGTGGTCTTCGACTGCCGCGTCGAGAAGCACGAGAACTGCCTGCCGATGATCCCCTCGGGCAAGGCCCACAACGAGATGATCATGGGCGACGTCGAGGACATCGGCTCGGTTATTGGCGCGGCGGGTGGCGGACTGGTCTAGCGCTCTGCGTCCTTCGAGGCCCTCCTGCGGAGGGCGCCTCAGGATGAGGAATTCAGTAGAGTCGCGGTTTTTCTGCTTTCGTGTCGTCCACGTCCTTCCTCATCCTGAGGTGCGAACCTGAAAGGTTCGCCTCGAAGGACGCAGGGCCGATGTACGATCTCCACAGCGCGTGGGTTTACATGCTCAGATGTTCGGATGGTTCCTACTATGTCGGTTCTCACCGGGGACCGGACGTGGAGGTGCGCCTCGCTCAGCATCAGGAAGGACGCGGCGGGGAATACACGGCAGCCCGCCTTCCGGTTACCCTCGTTTGGTGTGAGCCCTTCCAGTACATCATCGACGCCATTGATACCGAGCGACGGATCAAGGGTTGGTCGCGCGCCAAAAAAGAGGCGATGATGCGGGGCGATTGGGATGCACTGCCAGCTTTATCGCGTCGCCGTGGCGGCAAGCCAAAACAACAAGAGCAGACAGTCAGAGCGCCCAAATGACCACCGACCTTCAACCCGCCTCGGCCTATGACATGGCCCCCAACGAACAGGTCGAGCAGACCGCGACCTTCGCGCTGCTGGTCGACAACGAGCCGGGCGTGTTGCATCGCGTGGTCGGGCTGTTCGCCGCGCGCGGCTACAACATCGAGAGCCTCACGGTCGCCGAGACCGATCGCAAGGCCCACACCAGCCGGATCACCGTGGTCACCCGCGGCACCCGCCAGGTGCTGGACCAGATCGAGGCCCAGTTGAACAAGGTGGTCAATGTCCGCCGCGTGCACGACGTGACCCGCGATCCGAACGGCGTCGAGCGCGAACTGGCCCTGGTCAAGGTTCGCGGCCAGGGCGTCGATCGCGTCGAGGCGCTGCGGATCGCCGAGATCTTCCGCGCCAAGCCGGTGGACACCACCCTGGAAAGCTTCGTGTTCGAGATTTCGGGCGTCCCGTCGAAGATCGACAAGTTCCTGGACCTGATGCGGCCGCTGGGTCTGGTGGAACTGTCGCGCACCGGCGTGCTTTCCATCGAACGGGGTGTTGAAGGAATGTAGCGATGAGCGGCGCGATCTTTTTGGCCAGCCTCGCGGCGAGCGTCGCTCTGGCCGGCCAGACCCCCGCGCCGCAATCGACTCCCCCGCCGCCCGATCCCGCCGTGTGGTGGACGCCGGAGATCCCCAAGCCGCCGCCCCAGCAGGATCCTTTCCAGGGTCGGCGCCTCCGCAAAGACGAGAAATTGGTCCCGATCGACAACGGCGTCGATCCCCTCCTCTATCGCCTCTGGGGTTTGCAGCCCCTGCAGAGCCAGTTGATCAAGCCTGGCGAACTGGTGCTCGAGGTCTGGGCCCGCCCCGCCACCGGGGTGCGTCAGGCGGTGATCCGGGTGACGGTGCGCCGCGACGGCCGCGCCTTCGTCCAGGCCCGCGCCGGCCTCGGCTGCTGCACGCCCGAGATCGGCCGGCGCGTCGACATCGACGCCGAACTGGCCAGCCAGCAGATCCCGCCTTTGAAAGCCCTGGTCCAGGCCCCGATGTGGAGCCAGCCGCGCTCGGTGATCGTCGACTACGGCGGCGGGGCCGTTGAACCGGTGTGCCTGGAGGGCGTCTCGTGGGACGTCACCCTTCTGGTCCCCGGCCAGGCCCGCCACCTGCGTCGAGCCTGCGACGACGCCGAGGTCGGGTCGATCGCCCCGGCCCTGACGGCGGCGCTGTCGGCGGCCTCGGGGCGCGACGCCCGCTTCGACGCGATGTTCGCCCGCGGCGGCGACTTTTCCCGCCAGCAGCAGGCCTATGACTCGCTGATCGCCTCCGGTGGTCGCCTCAAGGCCGGGACCAACAGCCGCGCGCAGCCGCCCGCCGTGCCCGTGCCGGCGGAAACGCCTCCCGAAAGCGGTCCAGAACCGTCCCCGTCGGCGCCAAACAATTAGGGCCCTGCGCCCTCGGATCGCTTCGCGGCGTTCAACCCACCTTCAGCAAGTTGAACCGGTACAGCAGCGCGCCCAGCACCGCGCCGATCGCCGGGGCGACGAAGAACAGCCATAGCTGCGCCAAGGCCTGGCCGCCGACCAGGACGGCCGGGCCGAAACTGCGGGCCGGGTTGACCGAGACGCCGGTCACCTGAATGCCGACGATGTGGATCACCGCCAGGGCGATGCCGATGCCCAGGCCCGCGAAGCCCGGCGCGGCGTCGGCGCCCGTCGCGCCCAGGATGACGATCACGAACAGGGCGGTCATCACCACCTCGAACGCGAAGGCCGCCTCGATCCCGAACCCGCCCCCGTAGCCTGGGCCCCAGCCGTTCTGGCCGAGGCCGTGGGCGGCGCCGCCGGCGATGAACAGCAGGACCGCCGCTCCCGCCGTGGCGCCGACGAACTGGGCGATCCAGTAGAGGGCCATCTCCTTGGCGCTCATCCGACCGGCCACGAAGGCCGCCAGGCTGACCGCCGGATTGACGTGGCAGCCCGACACAGGGCCGATGCCGTAGGCCATGGCGATGATCGCGAAGCCGAAAGCCAGGGCGATGCCCAGCTGTCCCACATGATCGCCGCCCAGGACCGCCGCCCCGCAGCCGAACAGCACCAGGGCGAACGTGCCGATAAACTCGGCCACGATCTTAGACATCCACGCACCTCCCTCTCCCAGCCCGCCTCGAAGGCCGGCGCGGCGAGCTTGGCCTCGTTCGGCGAGCCCCGAAATCGGGGAAAACCTCCAGGCGGGGCGAAGATCGGGCCTTAGGTGTCCAGCAGCATGTCCGGCCGGGCCCGAAGGCGGGCGGCGTCCCTCAGGGGCGGCGCGCCGAACAACCGCGCATATTCGCGGCTGAACTGCGAGGGGCTGTCATAACCCACCGCATGGCCGGCCGAGCCGGCGTCGAGCCGCTGGGCCAGGATCATCTTGCGCGCCTCCTGCAGGCGGATCTGCTTTTGGTACTGCAGCGGGCTGAGCGCGGTCACCGCCTTGAAATGGCGATGCAGGGCGGAGGGGCTCATCCGCGCCTCGGCGGCCAGTTCCTCGATGCTGAACGGCTGGTTGAAGTGCTGGGTGATCCAGCCGATCGCCCTTTTGACCTGGCGCATGCGGCCGTCGGCCCGCGCGATCTGAGCCAGGCGTGGGCCCTGGTCGCCCAGCAGCATGCGGTAGAGGATCTCGCGCTCGATCAGCGGCGCCAGGACGGCGGCGTCGCGTGGCGTGTCGACCAGACGGACCATGCGCATCACCGCATCCAGCAGCGGCGGATTGACCTGGCTGACGGCCATGGCCCCGATCAGCGGCCCTGCGTCCTGGGCCAGGGCCGGCTCGCCGCCCAGCTGCAGCAACATGTCGCCGATCACCGCCGGATCCAGGGTCATGCGGAACGACAGATAGGGTTCTTCCGGCGAGGCCTCGATCACCTGGCCGATGACCGGCAGGTCCACCGAGGCGACCAGGTAATTCAGCGGATCATAGACTAGGACCGCTCCGCCGCTCAGCACCTGCTTGCGGCCTTGGGCGACCACGCAGACCGCCGCGCCGAACACGCCGTGCTTGGGTTCGGTGGGCTGGCTGGCGCGGTGCAGCGAGGCCTTTTCGCAGACGCCATGCTCACCGTCGTGAGGCGCGTATCGTTCAATCAGCGCGGCGAGTTCGCCTTGCTCGACCATCGACATTTCCTTTTGCTGATGGACGTTGTTCTACGCCAGCGGGGTCGGCCAGTCACGTCCAGCAGAGGTGATGTGCAGGATCGTGCAATCAAGGAGCAGCATCGGTCTATCGCGAACAGCGGTCCGCGAGGCATGGTGTGGATGTCCCGTCAAAGCCGCCGTCGCCGCCCCTTCCCAAGCCGTCCCGGCTCAGGACCGAGCGACGCAGCGGCCGTCCGCCCCCGAGGATATCATGACACGCTACACCCCCCGCCGGCCTCAGGCCGCGCCACGGTGGTTCGTCGCCGCCTGGCTGACCGCCATCGCCCTGATCACCGCCGCCTCCGCCCCTGGAGCGGCCCACTGGGGATCCGTCCATTGATCGGCCGCCGCGTTTCCGGCGTCTGGGCCAGCGCCAACGGGGCGGTGAGCCTGGAACTGCATCCCGATGGCCGTTTCGAGGAGCATCACGACGGCGAGCTGGTGTTCGCCGGCCACTACGAGCTGATCGGCGACGACGTGCGCCTGTTCGAGGACGGCGGCGGACAGCTGACCGGCCGGCTGACCGAAGGCCGCCTGAGCCTGACGCCGCCGCCTCGCGCCGAACGTCGTCGCCGACGCGCATACGGACGGTCTTCCATCGGCGAGCCGCAGCCCCTATATTGAGTCCGTTCGGGTTCGCTCGGACTATGGGGATAAACGCGCACGTAATAAGCGGACTGGACCCGGGTGCGATTCCCGGCGGCTCCACCAAGACCTCCCGAGTTATCACGGGAATACATGGGGCCGATCAGCATCGACAGACGTGTAAAGGTGTATGCTTTCTCTCGGCGTGGCTCACCGTATCGGGCCGCTAAACTAACTGCGAACGATAACTTCGCTGAAGAGTTCGCCATCGCCGCGTAATGCGGTGCGGGTGATCTCGCCTCTTAAGTCCTAGGGGTTCAGATCCTTAGGCGGGGCCCGGAGGGAGCCTGCCAACAGAATCCCTCCACTTTCCATCACATCGCCGAGGCTCCCTCCTCTTCCTTGCGAAGGAATGCGGGAGCCTGCCAACAGAATCCCTCCACTTTCCTCCCCCTCTGGGGGAGGTGGCGCGGCGCGAAGCGCCGCGACGGAGGGGGCCAGCGCCGACCCCTCTTTCTTAAAATTGACGCCCGTCCCACCTTTGCCGCATCCCCGCGACACGCTACTCTCCGCGCTTCGTTCCAGTTTTCGCTTTACGATGGACCGCATGGCCCAGACCAATCCGCCTGAAGATCTGATGCAATACGAGGCGATGGCCCAGGACGCCCTGCGCGGCGTCGTGAAGGCGGCGCTGAAGAAGGCCGCCGCGCCCGGCGGCCTGCCCGAACCGCATCATCTCTACATCACCTTCAAGACCCAGGCGGCGGGCGTTTCGGGTCCGCAGGACCTGTTGGGCAAGTATCCCGACGAGATGACCATCATCCTGCAGCACCAGTACTGGGACCTGGCGCCGGGCGAGACCTTCTTTTCGGTGACCTTGAAGTTCGGCGGCCAGCCCAAGCGCCTGTCGGTGCCCTATGCGGCGGTCACGCGATTCTACGATCCGTCGGTGCAGTTCGCTCTGCAGTTCGAGGCCCCCGAGATCGCGCCTCAGGAGCCCGAGCCCGAGCCGGAACCCGAGATCGTCGCCACCGGCGAGGGCGGCGAGGAAGCGCCGAAGATCATTTCCCTCGACCAGTTCCGCAAGAAATAGCCGCGTGGGCGAGGTCGCCCCGAACGATGTGGCCCTCGACGCGCCGCAGGTCCTGACGGACGAGGCGATTCTCGCGCGGTTTCACGCGTCCAAGAACCCGCCCGGCAGCGCCCGGACCCTGGGGTTCCACATGCTGTCGGTCAGCCAGGCCGAACGCCGGGTGGAGATCGCCTTCGCGCCCGCGGTCGAGGCGGTCGGCAATCCGATGGGCCAGGTCCAGGGCGGCTTCGTCTGCGCCATGCTGGACGAGTGCATGTCGGTGGCCGCGATGATCACCTCGGGCATGACCTGCGTGGTTCCGACCTTGGAGATGAAGACCAGCTTCCTGCGCCCGGCCCTGCCGGGACCCCTCAAGGGCGTCGGCTGGGTGGTGCGCTGGGGCAAGACCGTCTGCTTCCTGGAGGGCGAGCTCTACGATCCCGAGGGCCGGCTGCTGGCCAAGGCCAGCGCCACGGCGATCCCTACGCCCTTCTCGAAGTTCAAGAAGTAGGGCGGCCATGAAGCGGATCGCGAGCCTGGTCCTGGGTTTGCTTCTGCCGCTGCTCGCCGTTTCCAGCCCGACCCGAGCCCCGGCTCAAGCCCCAGGCCAGGCGCAGGTCCGCGCCGAGACGTCCTTCGCCGATTGGGCCGCCGTCGTTGTGGCCGGCGACTGGCACGCCCATTCCGGGGGCCCGACCGAGGCCTTCGACAACGCCCGCCGCGACGTCGCCGCGACCCTGGTCCGCCTGGGCTTCGCGCCCGACGCGGTCCGCCAGTACTCGGTCCGCCCCAAGCGCTATTCGGCCGTCCGGCCCGGCAAGACCGACCTGCGCGGGATCTATGGCGGCCTTCGCGATCTGGCGGCCAAGAACCAGGCCGGCTGCCTGGTCTATATCACCAGCCACGGGGCGCCCGAGGGGGCGGTGCTGGACAACGACATTCTCCCCCCCAGCCTGCTGGCGGCGGTGCTCGACGACGCCTGCCCCGGCCGGCCGTCGATCGTGGTGATATCGGCCTGTTTCTCCGGTGTTTTCGTCAAGCCCCTGCAGCGGGACGACCGGATGATCCTGACGGCGGCGCGCCCCGACCGCACCTCGTTCGGCTGCAGCGAGGACGACAAGTATCCCTATTTCGACGACTGCTTCCTGTCGTCCGCCTCGACGGTCCACGACTTCGCGGCCCTGGGTCGGGCGGTGCAGGCCTGCGTGGCCAGGCGGGAGCAAGAGACCGGGGCCGCACCGGCCTCGGAGCCGCAGCTGTGGATCGGCCCCAGCCTGCGGCCGCTGTTGCCGCTCTACGCCTTTCCCCACCGCCCGCCCGGCTAGCCCGCCGCCCCGGCTTCCAACCGGCGCTGAACGCCCAAGTGTCCACGGGAAAGACGCCGTGGTCGGACCGCAGGCCCTTTGATCCGCGACCGGGGCGCCCTAGAAGTCAGTGCACCCTATTTTTCATAATGATCGAGGTCTTGTTCGTGACGCCGAGTCTTTCGTTCAGGGCCGTCCTTTCCGCGGTGATCATCGGCTGCGGCCTGTTCGGGGCGACGATGGCTGAAACCCAAGACGCCGCGCCCGCGCCGCCCACCTCGGCCGCGCCCAGCGCCACGCTCCCGACCGCGCCGATCCCCTACACCGCGACCGTCCGCCGTCGCGCGCCCCGTCCGCGCCCCGCCGCCTCGCCTACGCCCGCGCCCGCGCCCGCCGGCACGCCTGCCACCACCCCTGTCGCGGCCGCCCCTTCGCCGGTTCTCGCCTCGCCCGCAACACCGCTGCCGGCGGCCGATCTCGAGGCCTATGTCGACGGCGTCGTGCGCGACCGCATGGCGCGCGACCACATCGCCGGGGTGACCATCGCCATCGTCCAGAATGGCCAGGTGGTGCTGAAGAAGGGCTATGGCGTCGCCAGCCTCAACGGCGGCCGCCGGGTCGATCCCGACAAGACCCTGTTCCGCGTGGGGTCGATCTCCAAGACCTTCACCTGGATCGCCCTGATGAACGAGGTCGAAGCCGGACGCATGCGGCTGGACACCCCGATCAACATCTACCTGCCCGAGAAGCTGCAGCTGAAGGACCAGGGCAAGAAGACCCCGGTGCGGCTGCGCGACCTGATGACCCACACCGCCGGGTTCGAGGATCGCGCTCTTGGCCAGCTGTTCGAACGCGATCCGCGCCGCGAGCGGCCGCTGGAGCTGTATCTGCGCCAGGAACGACCCAACCGCGTCCGCGAGCCGGGCCTGTTGCCGGCCTATTCCAACTACGGGGCGGGCCTGGCCGGCGCGGCCCTGGCCAATGTGACGGGTCAACCGTTCGAGACCGTGGTCGCCAACCAGGTGATCCTGCCCGCCGGCCTGACGCACACCACCTTCCGCGAGAACCGTCCGTGGCGGGACGACCTGCCCGCGCCGATGGCCGCGAACCTCGCCGCCGATCTGTCGGACGGCTTTCGCTGGACCCCGCTCGGCTTCCAGACCGAGGCGCCTGAGTTCATCGGGCACATCGCCCCGGCCGGCGCCGCCTCCAGCACGGCCGGCGACATGGCCCGCTACATGACCCTGCTGCTGAACGGCGGGACCATCGACGGCAAGACGGTGTTCTCGCCCAAGACCAGCGCTCTGTTCCGCATGCCGATGTATCGCCCCGCCGAGGGCGCGCCGGGCTGGAACGCCGGCTTCATGGACATCCCCCTGCCCGGCGGCCGCCGCGGCTTCGGCCACGCCGGCGAGACCTTGTGGTTCCACTCCAACATGGTGATGGCGCCCCAGCTGGGTCTGGGCGTCTTCGTGGCGGCCAACACCGACACCGGCGCCGACCTGGCCGCCACCCTGCCCTCGACGATCATCGAGCGCTTCTACGCGCCGCGCCCGGAGATCCCCGCGCCCAGCAAGATCACCCACGACGAAGCCGTGGCCTATGAGGGCAAGTTCCTGACCACCCGCCGCGCCTATGGCGGACTGGAGGGCTTCATCGACCGGCTGATCGGCGAGGCCACGGTGCGCGCCGCGCCGGACGGCCTGCTCACCCTGACGATCGACGGCCGGTCCAGCCAATGGACCGCCACCGACCAGGCCGACACCTTCGCGCCGGTGAGCGGCTCGGGGCTGCTGGTGTTCCAACGCGACGGCGGCAAGGTGGTGCGGTTCTTCTCGCCCATGGGCGTGGCGGCGTTCGAGCGCATCGGCTTCCCGCATCAGCCGGGCCTGCTGACCGCCTTCGCGATCCTGACGACCCTGGCCGCCCTCGCCACCCTGATCGGCGTGGCCACCCGCGATCGCCGTGAGGCGCGCCAGACCCCGACCCAGGCCCGCGCCAGCCTGCTGCAGACCATCCAGGCCATTCTCTGGCTGATCGCCATGATCGGCGTGGGCGTGTTCGCCAGCGGGGCCGGCGACGTCGCTCAAGTGGTCTTCGGCTGGCCCAGCGGCTGGCTGCTCAGCGCCTCGGCCTGCGCCTTCGTCGCCACCGTCCTGACCATCGCGACCCTGGCCATGCTGCCGGTCGTCTGGCGCGGCGGCCGCCGGGTCGACAGCTGGACCTCGCTACGCAAGCTGGGGTTCACCTGCACGACCTTCATCTTCCTGGGCTTCGCCCTGCTGCTCGCGACCTGGGGGTTCCTGGAGTTCTGGAACGCTTAAGCCCGACACAGCGGGCGCTTCACGCCTCGAGCGTGGACCGCAAAAAGCGCGACTCCAGCTTTCGCACCACGATGACGATCCGCTCGCGCTCGGCCGGGCGGCGCTCGACCAGCAGGCGGGCGACCTGGGCGTCGTCGTGGAAGGCGTAGCCCTTGATGGCGTCCAGCAGAGCCTTGGCCAGGTTGTCGAGGTCCATCCACGGCGGTTCGCCGACGAACTCCATGCCGATCTCGACCGAGAACTCGCCCCAGGCCGGCCGCGAACCGCGCCAGACCTTGCGAAAGAACTCGTAGATCAGCGGCTTGTAGTACTTGGCCTGAGTGGTCAGGCCGTCGACCACCAGGGTCAGTTCGCCGCCGTCCTCGCGGGCCCTGACCTTGCCGTGATGCGTCCAGCCGTCGTCCACTGACTAGACCTGCTCGACCTTCACGGCCGTGCCGTAGGCCAGCACCTCGGTGATGCCTTCCATGATCTCGTTGGCGTCGTAGCGCACGGCGAGGATGGCGTTGGCGCCCACCTCGGCGGCATGGGCCACCAGCAGGTCGTAGGCCTCCTTGCGGGCCGTCTCCGCCAGGTTGACATAGATCGACAGCTTGCCGCCGAAGATCGACTGGATCGAGCCGCCGATATTGCCGATCACGCTGCGCGAGCGGACGGTGACGCCCCGAACCAGGCCCAGATGGGCGACGATGCGGTAGCCGGGCAGATCGTTGGTGGTGGCGACGAGCATGGACTTCTCCCAGAAGGCGTCCAGCCCCTATATCGGAGCGGTCGGCGCGCCGCCATGGTTAGAGACCCGCCATCGCCGCCAGCTTCAGCACCGTGTTCCAGTTGCGCGCCGTGCCGACCGGCGCCTTCTTGGTCTTCTTCCAGTCGCGGTCCAGCATCGACTCGCCGATGCCGTCGATGAAGTCGACATAGAGTTCCTTGCCGTGCGCCTCTACCCGCTCGCGGCCAGTGATCGCCGCGCGTAGCACCGCGATGTCGCCGGCGGGGATCGGATGCTTGAGGAAATTGACGACCAGATGGCTGGGCCGCGCCTCTACCAGGTCTGGGAACGGATTGTCGGCGATGATCGCCTTCAGCTCGGCCGTCGAACGGACCATGAAGTCGGTGCGCAGGCCCATGCGCTTTTCCAGCCCGTCCTCCAGGCGCTTTTCGATGTCCGTGTCGGAGCCCCCCTTGCCCCACAGCACCAGATTGCCGCTGGCCAGCAGGGTCTTGGCGTCGTCGAAGCCCAGGTCCTTGGCCAGACCCAGCAGATCATCCTTCAACACCTTGCGCCCGCCGACATTGACGGCGCGCAGGAGGGCGATGTGAGGGCTCATGGAAGACTCCTGTTCCGCCAAATTTGGAGGCGTAAGGCCCGTTGAACGGCTTCGCAAGCCGGGAACGTTGCCCTGAACCGTCCTTGGGTCTAGACCCCGCTCGACCGTTTTTCCGGGAGACCCGCCGCATGACCGCCACGCGCAACGAGACCGACACCTTCGGCCCGATCGCCGTCGAGAACGACAAGTACTGGGGCGCTCAGGCCCAGCGTTCGCTCGGCAACTTCAAGATCGGCTGGGAGAAGCAGCCGCTTCCCGTCGTCCGCGCCCTCGGCATCGTCAAGCGCGCCGCCGCCGAGGCCAACCTGGCCCTGGGCAAGCTGGACCCGAAGATCGCCGAGACGATCGTCGCGGCCGCCAACGAGGTCATCGAGGGCAAGCTGAACGCCCACTTCCCGCTGGTGGTCTGGCAGACCGGTTCGGGCACCCAGTCCAACATGAACGCCAACGAGGTGATCTCGAACCGCGCCATCGAGATGCTGGGCGGCGAGATGGGCAGCAAGAAGCCCGTCCACCCCAATGACCACGTCAATATGAGCCAGTCGTCGAACGACACCTATCCGACGGCCATGCACGTGGCCTGCGCCGAGCAGATCGTCCACGATCTGCTGCCGGCCCTGAAGCACCTGCACGCGGCTCTGAAGGCCAAGTCCGACGCCTGGGCCAAGATCATCAAGATCGGCCGCACCCACACCCAGGACGCCACGCCGCTGACGCTGGGCCAGGAGTTCGGCGGCTACGCCCAGCAGATCGAGAACGGCATCGCCCGTATCGAAAGCACCCTGCCCAAGCTGATGGAACTGGCCCAGGGCGGCACCGCGGTCGGCACCGGCCTGAACGCCCCGATCGGCTTCGCCGAGAAGGTGGCCGAGCAGATCGCCGGCATCACCGGCCTGCCCTTCAAGACCGCCCCGAACAAGTTCGAGGCCCTGGCCGCCCACGACGCCATGGTCTTCAGCCACGGCGCGATCAACACCGTCGCCGCCAGCCTGTTCAAGATCGCCAACGACATCCGCTTCCTGGGCAGCGGTCCGCGCGCCGGCCTGGGCGAGCTGTCGCTGCCCGAAAACGAGCCGGGCTCGTCGATCATGCCGGGCAAGGTCAACCCGACCCAGTGCGAAGCCCTCACCCAGGTCTGCGTCCAGGTGTTCGGCAACCACGCCGCCGTCACCTTCGCCGGCAGCCAGGGCCATTTCGAGCTGAACGTCTTCAACCCGGTGATGGCCTACAACTTCCTGCAGTCGGTGCGCCTGATGTCGGACGCCGCGATCAGCTTCACCGACAACTGCGTTGTCGGCATCGAGCCGCGCGTCGACAACATCAACAAGGGCGTCGAGAACAGCCTGATGCTGGTCACGGCCCTGAACGGCAAGCTGGGCTACGACATCTGCGCCAAGATCGCCAAGACCGCGCACAAGAACGGCACCACCCTGCGCGAGGAGGCTGTCGGCGGCGGCTACCTGAGCAACGAAGAGTTCGACCAGTACGTCCGCCCCGAGAACATGATCTCGCCGGGCTGATCTTGATCCAGCTGATCCGGATTATCGACGATTTGCCGGACGGCTTCGACGCCCTCCTCGCCGACGCGGCGAGCGAGGGTGTCCGCAACATGGCGCAGCTGGCTAGGGATTGGACCAGCGGCGACCAGGGCTTCGACGGCGAGGGCGAGGCCCTGCTGGGCGCGCTGCTGGCTGGAGACCTGGCCGGCGTTGGCGGCCTGTCGGTCGAGCCCGCCGCCGCTGAACCCGCCCGCCGCGTGCGCCGCTTCTACGTCCGCCCCGCCTTCCGCCGCCAAGGCGTGGCGCGCAGCCTGGCCTCGGCCCTGATTCAGGAAGCCCTCGACCAAGTTGACCTCCTCACCTGCAACGCCGCCGCCTCCCCCACCGCCGCGCCGTTCTGGGAAGCTCAGGGCTTTTTGCCAGAAACTTCAGGCCCTTGGACGCACGTGCTGCGGCGAAGCGCTGGTTAGAACCAATGTTTCTGCACCTGTCGGCTTCATAGGTCGCATGTTAGCCTTCCTGCATGGGCAAGGTTGAACTCGACATCGGCATCGATCCGGAACCGCTGGCTCAGGCCAAGCGGCTGGGCATTTCGATCGCCCGCATGAGCGAGACGCAGCTGCGGCTGCACCTCCAGAAGGTCGATCCCGCCGGGGCTGAAGAGCGCGCTAGACGGTGGGCGGAGGAGAACGCCCAAGTAATCGCCGAACTTAACCAGTTCGTCGAAGAGCACGGCGCGTTCGGGGCTGAGTGGCGCAGCTGGTGATCCGCCAGTATGATGTCTTTCAAAATCCGGCCGAGGCCACGGGCGCCAAGGTCCCTTATGTCGTCGTCCTGCAATCCCACCTCTTCGAAGGTCTGCCGACTGTGCTCATCGCGCCGGTCATGCGCCTCGAAAGCTCGGCGAGCGGCAGCAAGGTTTTGGTGGAGGTCGAGTTCGCCGACGAAAGCCTCGTTGGTGAACACGGCTTTCCTGACCAACATCGAACACCGAGAACTCGGCAGATCGCGAGGCTCCCTCGCCGCCTACGAAGACGACATCCGCCGCGCCGTCGATCGCCTGTTCACCGGTTTCTAGCGCCGAACCACCACGGTCCGCCCGATGGGAGCCAGGGCGACGATGGCCAGCTGCAGGTCCTTGATCGCGAACGGTATGCCGATGATGGTCACGGCTTCGGCGGCGGCGGCGACTAGGTGCGCCAGGGCGATGTACCAGCCGCCCAGGATGAACCAGATCACATTGAGCACACAGCCCAGGCCGCCGGTGCCCAGGTCTTCACGCCCGGTCATCAGGTCGCGCGGCACGATCTCCTTGCCGAACGGCCAGAAGGCGAAGCCGGCGATGCGCCAGGCCGCGCCCGTATAGGGCAGGCCGACGATGGTGATCGCCAGCAACAGGCCGCCCAACAGCCACAGGCAGCCCGAGATGAAGCCGCCGAAGATGAACCACAGGATGTTGAGCAGCAGGCGGATCATGACAGTCTCCGGCGGGGGCGGCCTAGGCGTGCGACGAATCGCTACCGATGTCGAGCTTCGCCTTTGCGCCGGACGGGCGTGACCTGGCCGCGAGCTGTCGCTATGTGTCGGTCGAGAAGCACAAACGCGACGTACGATTCCCGCCGTCACGCCGCCACGAGGTCATGATGGGTCTGTTCCGCAAAAAGAAGAAGCACCAAGCGATTTCGCTGCCTGTCGGCGCCGCTCCCGTCCCAGCCTCGGTGAAGTTCCGCGGCTGCACCTTCCGCATGCCCGATCACTGGGTGATCACCAAGCAGTTGCTCGACGGCAAGGACTACGAGCCGTGGGTGCTGGACTACTTCCTGCAGACCCTGAAGCCCGGCATGACCGTGCTCGACGTCGGCGCCAGCTGGGGCGCCTTCGCCCTGCCGGCCGCCAAGAAGGTCGCGCCCGGCGGCCAGGTGATCGCCATCGAGATGAGCCCGGGCAACGGCCGGGTGATCCTGGAAAGCGCCAAGACCAACGCTATCGACAATATCCGCCTGATCCTGGTGGGGGTATCCGACAAGCTGGAGACGGCCTTCCTGCGCCGCCAGACCATGCACAACAACCACCAGCTGGAACCCGCCGGTCAGGCCGCCCCGGACGATCTGGGCGACTACGACTTCGCGCCCGTCGTGCCGATCGACCTGCTGCGGGGTGAACTGGGCAAGGTCGATGTGATGAAGATCGACATCGAAGGGATGGAGTACCGGGCCTTCATGGGCGCCAAGGCCTTCATGGCCGAGCAGAAGCCGATCACCTTCCTGGAATATTCGCCGCGCTTCCAGGCCGAGACCTCGCGGGCCGAAGGTTCGGCCTTGCTGAGCTTCTTCCTGGACCTGGGCTACGGCGTCGAGATCCTGCACCGCAAGAAGAAGCGCGAGGCCGTGAAGGGTGCGAGCGCCGCCGAGGTCATCGCCAATATCGACGCGGCCTGGAAGCGTCACGTCGAGGACGACAACGGCACTCACCTGGACCTGTGCCTGAAGGCCAAGGGCTAAGCGCCCTTCCCGTCAGTCAGGCGTATCCACGGACTCCGACGGCGTATCGCCGTCCGCGCCAGGTCAGGCGCGGCGGCTGACCGCGAAGTCGGCCAGGCTCTCCAGGCTCGTGCGCCATTCGTTGGCCGGGAAGCCCGAGAGAGCCGCCTTGGCCTTGTCGGCATAGCTTCCCGCCAGGTCGAGCGTAGCCTGAAGGGCGCCGGTGCCGACGATCAGCTCGCGCGCCCGGCGGAAGTCGGTCTCGGCCTGTTCGCGACGGCCGATAGCCCGCTCCCAGAACTCGGCCTCGCGAGGGCCCGAGCGGGCGATGGCCAGCAGCAGCGGCAAGGTGGCCTTGCCTTCGCGGAAGTCGTCGCCGGCGTTCTTGCCCAGGGCTTCGGTCGTGCCGCCATAGTCCAGGGCGTCGTCGGCCAGCTGGAAGGCCAAGCCCAGGTTCATGCCATAGGCGCGCAGGGCGTCCGACTGGGCGGCCGAGACCCCGGCGGAGACGCCGCCGGCTTCCGAAGCCGCGGCGAACAGCTCGGCGGTCTTGGCGCCGATGATTTCCAGATACAGCGCCTGGGACAGGTTCAGGTCATGACTGCGCGTGAGCTGCAGCACCTCGCCCTCGGCGATGACGCGGCTGGCCTTGGCCAGGATCTCCAGCGCCTTCATCGAGTTCGTCTCGACCATCAGCTCGAAGGCTCGGGCGAACAGGAAGTCGCCGACCAGCACGCTCTGCGCGGCGCCCCAGATCAGGTGGGCCGCGACCTTGCCGCGCCGCAGCTGGCTGCCGTCGACGACGTCGTCGTGCAGCAGAGTCGCGGTGTGAATAAACTCGACGGCGGCCGCCAGCTTCAGGCACGTGTCGTTGTCCGATCCGGCCAGGCGCGCGGCGGCCACGGTGAGCAGCGGGCGCAGGCGCTTGCCGCCGGCGGCGATCAGGTGCTCGGCCAGGGCCGGGATGACCGGAACCTCGCTTTGCATGCGCGCGGTGATCAGGGCGTCGACCCCGGCCATGTCGGCGGCGGCCAGCCGCACGAGACGATCCACCGATCCCGGCTCGCGGGCGAGGGTCGCTGCAGCTGCGTCCAAAACCATACTCTCCCTGCTGGCGCCCGCCGGCGGTCGGCGAACGCCTCGCATCCCTTGGGCCTGATCAGCCGTTGCGAGCGACAATGGTGGCGGGATAGGTCAGGGTCAAGGCGAGCACAAGGCTTGAAACGTTGCCAGACCCGATACCTGTTCCCGCGGTCACCGAAGATGCGGTCCTGAACGGCCGCGTGAGGCTGCGTCAGCCCGTCGCAGGCTACCGTGCGGGCATGGACGCGGCCCTGCTGGCGGCGGCCTGCGACGCGGCGTCTGGGGAGCGGGTCATCGAAGCCGGCTGCGGCGTCGGCGGGGCCCTGCTGGCGGCGGCGACCCGGCGGTCCGAGACCCGATTCGTCGGACTGGAGCGCGATTCCGTCGTCGCCCAGCTGGCTCGAGGCAATGTCTCGCTCAACGGGCTCGACGACCGGGTGGAGATCCTCAGCGGCGACGTCGAGCGTGGCTTTCGAAGCCTGGACCTGGCGCCTTTCGACGCCGTGATCAGCAACCCGCCGTTCTTCGACGATCCGGCGGCCCTGCGCGCGCCCGCTCCCGAGAAGTCGGGCGCCTGGATGGCGGACGGCGGCCTAGCCGCCTGGACGGGCTTCTGCCTGAAGGCGGTGCGCGAGGGCGGGACCATCACCCTGATCCATCGCGCCGATCGGCTGGCCGACATTCTGGCCCTGCTGGCCCCCAAGGCCGGGTCGTTCAGGATCCGCCCCGTAGCGCCCTTCGCCGACACCCCGGCCAAGCGGGTGATCGTGCGGGCGATCAAGACCGGCAAGGCGCCGCTGGTCCTGCTGCCGCCGCTGGTGCTGCATGATCGGGAGGGTTCGGGTCACTCAACGGCGGCCGAGGCGATCCTGCGGGGCGACGCGGCGCTGGGGTGGTGATTGCCATTCAAGGCCTTCCCCCCTGGGAAGGCGTATCACTCCGCGTACAGCGCCAGCGCCTCCAGGCACATCTCCAGCCCCGTCAGGTCGTGCAGGGGATCGTCGGTGATGATTACGAACAGCCGCCGGGCTTCGGCCCACAGCATCAGGGTTTCGGGCAAGCCGAAGTCTTCGACGACGCAGCCGTCGCCGTCGCGCCAGACGCCGTGCTCGTCGCGCTGGGCGCCGACATGGACCTCGACACGGTCGACATATTCGGCCTCGCTCTCGTCGGAAACGTTGAGATAGGCCATCACCGGCCGGCCCAGCCCGGCCAGCACCCCGGCCTCGAAGGCGGCGGCGGACGCGCAGGACGGGCCGCGGAACGGCGTCAGGTTGACGATCCCGGCGTCGGCCTGCCGCAGCTTGGCCATCCTCTCGGCGTAGAGTTCGCGGGCCTGGACCTCGATGTTGTCAGATTGGGTCTCGACGACAGCCGGAGCGGTCAGGCCGGTGAAACCGTTATCCAGGCACAGGGCGCGCTGCCGGGCGGCCTGCGCCTCGGCTTCGGGGAGCCAGGGCTCGGGTCCGGCCAGCCAGATGGAACGTACGGGTCTCATAGCCCTTACAACTTGCCGAAACGGGACGCTGTCAACCGCCTTGAGGATCATGATCGCCCCAGAGACCGACCTTGGCCGCCGCACGCTGATCGCCGCGACCGCCGCCGCCCTGATCGCGCCGGGGTTCGCCGCCCCCCGGGCCAGGGCCGCCATGAGCGACCCCTGGCTGGCCTACGACCGCCGCCTGCGCGGACAATTGGCCGACGATCGGGGGGATTTCGATCCCGATTTCGAGACCGACCTGCACGATCTGGGCGACATCCTCCGACGCGCACAGGGCTTGGCTGAGCTGGCGCCGGATCCGGGCCTGACGATGGCGGCCCGCGCCCATGCCGCCGACATCGCCCGCACCGGCGTCTTCGACCACATGACCCGCGAAGGCTTCGGCCCCGCCGCCCGCGTCGGCCTGTTGGCCCGCGACCTGATCGGCGCCCCGGCCGAGAACATCGCCGAACGGCTGAACGGCAGCGGCGCGGTGCGTCCCGACCAGATCATGGGGCAATGGAAGACCAGCCCGGGCCACCGCGCCAACCTGCTGGCGCCGGGTTTCACCCATGTCGGCTACGGCGCGCTGCGCCAGGGCCGCGAGGTGATCGCGGTCGGGGCCTATGCCGAGGTCTCGGCCCGGCTGGACGCGCCCGCGCCCCTGCGGGTGGCGACCGTGGCGGCCATCGCCGCGGCCCTGTCGAACGCCACCCCGCGGATCGATCAGTTCTCGGTGTCGGAGCCTGGCGTCGACGCCCTGGTCGAGACCTATGTCGAAAGCCTGCCCGCCCAGGCCCTGCCGCCGGGCGCCTGGCAACTTCGCCCGCACCTGTCGACCGGCCCGCGGAAGTACCAAGTGGCTTGGGGACCGGTGTTCGTGCTGGGCTGAGATTTCACCTCGCGCCCTCATTTGTTGGTCTGCCCCTCGCAGGGGAACATCATCCCAAGGTTTTCCGTTGGCCCGTCTCTCCGGAAAGCTGCCCCATGCCCTTGCTCTTTATCCTGCGCCTGATCTTCGCCCTGATCTCCCTCTTGCTCCTGGGGACATCGGGCTACCTGATCTGGAGTTGGTGGCAGGGCGACCTGATCGTCGGCGCCGACGGTCTGATCCGGCGGGTTCGCGACGAGGACTGGCGGCTATGGACCGGGATATCGCTGCTCGCCTGGTCGTTCCTCGGCCGCCTTGTCGTCCTGCCGCTGGTCGCCCGACCGGACAAGGATCCGACGCGGGCCGAGCGGGCGAGCGGCCAGACCCTGGCGACGCCCGGCGGCGGCGAGCTCTATGTCGAGGTCCACGGTCCTGAGAACGGCCCGCCGATCATCCTGACCCACGGATGGGGCCTGGACAGCACGATCTGGTTCTACGCCCGGCGTCACCTCGCCCGCCGCTTTCGGGTCATCACCTGGGACCTGGCCGGTCTGGGCAAGTCTCGGCGTGGATCGAGCGACAAGGTGGGCCCGCCCCGCTTCGCCGAGGATCTGGCGGCGGTTCTCGACCTGGCCGGCGATCGCCCGTCGATCCTGGTCGGTCACAGCATCGGCGGCATGACGATCCAGACCCTCGCCCGCGATCATGCCGACCTGCTGGAGCGCAAGGTCGCCGGCCTGGTGTTGTTGAACACCACCTACACCAATCCGCTGAAGACCATGATCGCCAGCGGCCTGCTCGTCGCCCTGCGCCGCCCGCTGCTGGAGCCGTTGCTGCATCTGACGGTCTGGCTCGCGCCGATCGCCTGGCTGTCGGCCTGGCAGAGTTATCTGAGCGGCTCGGCCCATCTGGCCAACCGGTTCGGTTTCGGCAAGTTCGTGACCCGCAGCCAGTTGGAGCAGACGACTTTGCTGGCGACCCGCAACTCGCCGGCCGTCCAGGCGCGCGGCAATCTGGCCATGTTCCGCTGGGATGCGACCGGCGCGCTGGCGAAGGTGGCGAGGCCGGTTCTGGTGATCGGCGGCGGCGGCGACATCATCACCAAACAGGAGGCCAGCGAAGCCATCGCCGGATCGGCTCCGCAGGCGCGACTTCAGGTCGTCGACGGCGTCAACCACATGGGCTTTCTCGAACGGGCGGACCTTTACAACGCCGCGATCGAGGCTTTCGCCGACGAGGTCGGCCGGGGCGCCCAAACGCAAAACGGCGAGCCCGAAGGCTCGCCGTCCGCATGGAATTCCCAGACGCCCTCGGGGCGTCTGGTCCCTTAGTTCTTGGCCACGTCCACCAGCTTGTTCTTGGCGATCCAGGGCATCATGGCGCGCAGGCGGCCGCCGACTTCCTCGATCTGGTGCTCGGCCGAGCGGCGACGGGTCGCCTTGAAGCTCGGCTGGCCGACCTGGTTTTCCAGCATGAAGTCGCGGACGAACTTGCCCGACTGGATGTCTTCCAGAACGCGCTTCATCTCGGCCTTGGTTTCCGGCGTGATGATGCGCGGACCGGTGACGTATTCGCCGTACTCGGCCGTGTTGCTGATCGAGTAGTTCATGTTGGCGATGCCGCCTTCGTACATGAGGTCGACGATCAGTTTCAGCTCGTGCAGGCACTCGAAATAGGCCATTTCCGGCGCGTAGCCGGCTTCCACCAGCACTTCGAAGCCGGCGCGGACCAGCTCGACGGTGCCGCCGCAGAGGACGGCCTGCTCGCCGAACAGGTCGGTTTCGCATTCCTCGCGGAAGTTGGTCTCGATGATGCCCGAGCGGCCGCCGCCGATGGCCGAGGCGTAGGCCAGGCCGAGGTCCAGGGCGTTGCCGGTGGCGTTGTGATGCACCGCGATCAGGCAGGGCACGCCGCCGCCCTTCTGGTACTCGCCGCGCACGGTGTGGCCGGGGCCCTTGGGAGCGACCATCAGCACGTCGATGGTGTCCTTGGGCTCGATCAGGCCGAAGTGGACGTTCAGGCCGTGGGCGAACAGCAGGGCCGCGCCGTCGCGAATGTTGGGCGCGATGTCGTTCTTGTAGATCGCGGCCTGATGCTCGTCGGGGGCCAGGATCATGATCAGGTCGGCCCAGCCGGCGGCTTCGGCGACGGTCATGACCTTCAGGCCTTCGCCCTCGGCCTTCTTGGCGGTCGGCGAGCCGGCGCGCAGGGCGACGGCGACGTTCTTGGCGCCGGAGTCCCGAAGGTTCAGAGCGTGCGCGTGACCTTGCGAACCATAGCCTACGATCGCGATCTTCTTGTCCAAGATGCGAGCGAGGTCGGCGTCGCGATCATAATAGACGCGCATGTTTTTTCTCCAGGACTGGTCAAATACGGTCGCGCCGCGCAACGGCGAAGCGACAAAGGCCGGGCGTTTGAGCGTTTTTTTGCCGTTTCGTCAAGGCGATGACGACAGAACACCGTGACGCGAAAGCCTCTGCGGCGACGTTTTAGACGCTGGGGCGTTCCACCGCCATGGCCAGCCCCCAAGAAGCCTCGAAAGAAGCCCCGATTGTCTCGCCAGAACCGGCCGAGGAACGCGCCCTGCGGGTGTTGCTGATCGCCGGCTCGCAGCGGCGCCACAACAGCTGTCCGGGGCTGGATTCCAAGGCTCGGGCCCTGATGCTGCGGATGGCGGCGCGGTTGCCGCCCGAGTGGCAGATCGACACCGAGGACCTGGGCAACCAGCACGGCAAGCCCAAGATCCAGGCCTGCAACGCCTGCGTCAGCTCGTCGATGGCGCTCTGCGTCTGGCCTTGCAACTGCTACGGCCCGCGCAGCACCACCCAGCCTGACCTGATGTGGGACCTGGACCTTTACGGCCGGCTGGCCCGGGCGGACGCCTGGGCCTTCATCGGCCCGACCAACTGGTATGGCCCCAGCACGAACTTCAAGCTGATGTTCGATCGCCTGGTCTGCGCGGCGGGCGGCAACCCGCGTCCCGACCTGATCGACAGGAAGGACACGCTGAAAGCCCAAGCCTTGGAGCGCTCACCCCAGTGGCGGCGGCTGACCAGGAACCATCTGGAGGGCCGGACGGCGGCGTTCTTCACCTATTGCGACGGCGGGGCCAACGAGATCGGCGACGACGGCCGGCCCAAGCTGGTCAAGCGCAAGGACTGGTTCGATCCGGACCAGGAGCCCTACAGGGACGAGAAGCTAGCCTACCAAGGGTTAGTCTGGCAGTGCCGCTACAGCGGCGTCGAGGTTCCTGACGCCTTGTGGACCGCCGGGGTGTTCGGCGAGGGCAAGCCCTACGCCGACGACCAGACCGACGACATGATGACCGAAACCGACCACGTCGCCGACTTCGACGCCTGGACCGAGCGCTTCGTCGCGCACGTGGCCCTGAAGGGAATTGTGGCGACGAAGGAGGATGAGCGCGCCGCCAAGTCGACGACGAATGTCTGAACGCTTTCCCTCCCGCTGGGGGAGGGAAAGCGCAGGGTCCTACCAGAACAGATCGTAATAGACGCTCAGCACCTGGCCGGACCAGACGTCGACCAGCAGGGCGTCGTTACCGACCCGCACCCACTCGCAGCCCACCGGCGGATACGGCAGGCCGAACTGCCACGCGTCCAGATAGTAGGACGAGCCGTACCAGCCGCCCGGCAGGAAGTCGCCATAGGACCAGTGGCGGGCATAGAAGCCGCGCGGATAACGATAGGCCGGGGCTCGGTAGCGCTGCGGCGCGTGATAAGCCGGCCGGTAGCGGCGCTGGTCGTAGCGCTGGCGATCGTTGTCGCGGTCGCGCCACCGGCCGTTCTCGCCCGGACGGCCTTGGTCGCCGTGACCGGGACCGCGGTTCCAGCCGCTGCCCTGGCCGCCGCTCAGGCCTCGGTCGCTCCGATTGCGGTCGTCCCGGTTCTGATCGCCGCGATCCCAAGCGCCGTTATGGTCGCCCCGATCCTGCCAGCCGCTGCGGTCGGGGGCTTGCTGCGGGCTCTGGGCCTGAGGCGCCGGCGCGGGTTGTTGAGGTTGACGCGGCTGGGGCGCCGGCCGATCGCCGCGGTCCCAACCGCCATTGCGGTCGCCCCGGTCGCGCCAACCGCCGTGGTCGGGCGCCTGCTGAGCGCTCTGGGCCTGCGGCGTCGGCTGGTCGCCGCGACCGCCGCCCGGCTGGCGCCAGCCGCCGTGGTCGCCGCCCCGAGACGGTGGCTGCGCTTGCGGCTGCGCCTGCTCCTGGGGCCGAGGCTGTTGCTGACGCCAGCCGCCGCCGGAGCGCGGACCGCGACCGCCGCCGTCCTGCGCCTGTTCGCCGTTTTGGCGGACCGCCGCGCCGGCCTCGGTCGCGACCCCGCCCAGCAGCGACAGGACCATCGCCGTCGTGATCAGACGTTTCATTGTTTTCCAAGTGCTCCAAGGGGCCTTGTGCTGGCCCCGTCGCTCATCCCTTGTATGGAGTGTCACCCCGGCTCCATGAACCGCGTTTGAACGACGCCGACCACCAAAACGCCTCCAGGGAGATGCGCCCATGACTGCCAAGCCGCAGGACGTACTGGGCTTCTGGACCGCCGCCGGCCCCGACAAGTGGTTCGCCAAGTCAGACGCCTTCGACGACGCCATCCGCCTGAAGTTCGAGCCCGTTCACCTGGCCGCCGCGCGCGGCAAGTACGACGCCTGGACGGCCGACGCGGAAGGCGCCCTGGCCCTGATCATCCTGCTCGACCAGTTCCCCCGCAACCTCTACCGCGACAGCGGCCACGCCTTCGCCACCGACGGCAAGGCCCGGGCGATTGCCGCCGCAGCCCTGGCGGCCGGTCATGACAAGGCCGTCGCGCCGGAACTGCGGCGGTTCTTTTACCTGCCCTACGAGCATTCCGAGCTGTTGGCCGACCAGGAGACCGGGCTGGTCCTGTTCGAGGCGCTGCTCAAGGACACCGGCGACGCCGACAGCCTGAAATGGGCCATCGCCCATCGCGACATCATCGCCCGCTTCGGCCGCTTCCCGCATCGGAACAAGGCCCTCGGCCGGACGACCACCGCGGCCGAGCAGGCGTTCCTGGATGAGGGCGGCTTCGCGGGGTGAATCCGCCTTTCTCAGGAGAGGGCGATCACACCCGGGAACAAACAAAAAATCCTGTCATCGCCGACAAGCCCGGCGAAGCCGGGCGCAGATCCGGGACCGCCGGAAGCGCATGCATTCACGCGTCGGCCCCGGATCTTCACGCTGCGCGCTCGTCCGGGATGACAATCGTTTTGGTGAAGGGGATAATCCTGTCGTGAAGGCGGCGGGAATGTCCGTGGCTGTGGACGATCCAGCCTGCCGCACTACCCAGCGAGCCGATTCGCCGTCAAGGTCCGACCATGAACGCCATCGCGCCCCTCCACGCCGAACAGGCCGCCGCCGACCATCCCGAGCGGCAGTATCTGAACCTGCTCGCCGATATCCTGGAGAACGGCGTCCAGCGCGGCGACCGCACGGGCACCGGCACGCTCGGCGTGTTCGGCCGCCAGATCCGCTTTGATCTGGCCAAGGGCTTTCCGGTCCTGACCACCAAGAAGCTGCACCTGCGCTCGATCATCGTCGAGCTGCTGTGGTTCCTGCGCGGCGACACCAACGTGAAGTACCTGCAGGACAACGGCTGCAAGATCTGGGACGAGTGGGCCGACGAGAACGGCGACCTTGGGCCCGTCTACGGCAAGCAGTGGCGCTCGTGGGCCGCGCCCAACGGACAGTCGATCGATCAGATCGCCAACCTCGTCGAAGGCCTGAAGACCAACCCCAACAGCCGGCGCCACATCGTCAGCGCCTGGAACCCGGCTGACGTCGAGGACATGGCCCTGCCGCCTTGCCACTGCCTGTTCCAGTTCTTCGTCGCGGACGGCAAACTGAGCTGCCAGCTCTACCAGCGCAGCGCCGACGTCTTCCTGGGCGTGCCGTTCAACATCGCCTCCTACGCCCTGCTGACCATGATGGTCGCCCAGGTGACGGGCCTGAAGCCCGGTGAGTTCGTGCATACCTTCGGGGACGCGCACCTGTACCTGAACCACCTGGATCAGGCGCGGGAACAGCTGAAGCGTGAGCCCAAGCCCTTCCCGACCCTGAAAATGGCCGACAAGCGCGACCTGTTCGCCTTCGAATACGAGGACTTCCAGCTGGAAGGTTACGAAGCCCACCCGCACATCAAGGCGGCGGTCGCGGTTTGACCTGGGCCACCGACCGGCTCGACCAGATCAAGGGCGGCGACGTCGTCCTGCCGCCGGTGGTTCAAACGCTTCAGCTGGGCGGCCTCGACGACTGGGGCGAGGGCTGGGTCCGCAAGACCTGGACGCCGGCCCCCGAGTTGCTCAACGTCGATGGTTCGCTGTTCGGCGGCTACATCGCCGCCCTGGCCGACCAGATCCTGGCGCTCGCCGCCATGACCGTGGCTCCCGGCGACGCCATGTTCCGCACCAGCAACCTGAAGGTCGACTTCATCCGGGTCGGCAAGGCCGAGGTCCTGACGATCGAGGGCCGCGTGGTCGCCAAGACCAAGGGCATGATCCACGTCGAGGCCGACTTCCGCCGCCCCGACGGCGAACTGATCGCCCGCGCCTCGGCGCAGCAGGTCGTGGTTCCGTTCGGCGGCTGAACGTCCCACAAAGTCGAGCGCCCGACGCAGCGGGTGGCCCCATCGCGCGACGCAGGGTAAACAGGCCGCATGTCCGTTATCCTTACCGTCGGCCCCGTGGCCCGCTCGCTCAACGGCGTCATCGGCCGCGACAACGACCTGCCCTGGCGGCTGAAGTCCGACCTGGCGATCTTCAAGGCCTGCACCATGGGCAAGCCGGTGATCATGGGCCGCAAGACCTGGGACAGCCTGCCGCGCAAGCCGCTGCCGGGCCGGATGAACATCGTGCTGTCGCGCGACGGCTCGTTCGAGCCGCCCCAGGCCGTGGTCTGCGAAAGCTTCCTGGAGGCCGTGCAGATGGCCAAGGAACAGGCGGCGGACGACGGCGCCGACGAGGTCTGCGTCATCGGCGGCCGAGCCCTGTTCGAAACCGCCCTTCCCAAGGCCAAGCGTCTCTACCTCACCGAGGTGCAGGCCGAGGTCGAGGGCGACGTGACCTTCCCCGCCTTCGACGAGGCGGCCTGGACGGAAGTCCGTCGCGAGGCGCATCCTGCTGGCCCCGACGACGACCACGCCTTTGTCTTTCGTGTGCTGGAGCGCCGATGATGCGTCCCCCTCCCCGCGCGCTGACCGCCCTTCTCTGCGCCATGAGCCTTTCCATCGGGACGGCCCACGCCGCCTTGGCCGATCTCAGCCTCGGCCAGAGCGACAGCGTGGCGCGAGCCGCGGCCACCGACGTGGTGGTGTTCAATGTCGTCAAGGTGCGGCCGCTGGACGGCGGCGAGGTCGCCTCCTGCCGGGTGTTCGGCCGGGCGATCCGCGCCGAGCGCGGCAAGCGCTACAAGCCTCGCCAGTCGGTGCGCCTGATCGTGCCCTGCGCCCTTCAGGGTTCGGAAGCCTCGGACGCCACGCCCAAATGGCTGGACCGCGAGGCCCTGCAACGCTCGGCTCACGGCCGCGCCTTCCTGGGCGGCGACGGCGCGCTGATCGCTTACGAGCTCTATGACCTGAACTGAACAGCCTTGCGTCCTCCGGAGGACGCAAGGCGCTTGCCGCCTCGTTCAAACGACCGTTTACTCCTGAGGCGCGCCCGTCAGAGGCGTCACCAAGGGAGAGACGCATGGAGTTGGAACTCGTCGCCGAAGGCCTGCGGTTTCCGGAAGGCCCGATCGCCATGGCCGACGGCTCGGTGATCCTCACCGAGATTCAGGGCCAGGTCCTGACCCGGGTGCATCCCGACGGCCGCAAGGAGACCGTCGCCCAGGTTCCGGGCGGCCCCAATGGGGCGGCCATCGGGCCTGATGGGGCGATCTATGTCACCAACAACGGCGGCGCCTTCCAGTTCTTCGAAGCCAACGGGCTGAACATTCCCGGCCCGACCCCGCCCAGCCACACGGGCGGCGCGATCCAGCGGGTCGACATCGCCACGGGCGAGATCGCCACGCTCTACACCGAATGCGACGGCAAGCCCCTGGTCGGCCCCAACGACCTGGTGTTCGACCGGCAAGGCGGCTTCTGGTTCACCGATCACGGCTGCAGCACGCCGGACGGCCGCAAGTTCGGGGCGCTGTACTATGCCCTGCCCGACGGCTCGAAGATCACGCGCTGGCGCGACCACTTCGTTTCGCCCAACGGCGTGGGTCTCTCCCCCGATGAGAAGACGGTCTACATGGCCGACACCACGCTGGGGCGGCTGTGGTCATTCGACATCGCCGCGCCGGGCGTGCTGGCCGACGCCGCGCCGCTGGCGCCGGGAAACGTGGTCTGCAACCTGCCGGGCTATCAGCTGCTCGACAGCCTGGCGGTCGAGGCCGACGGCAAGGTCTGCGTGGCCACGATCATCAACGGCGGGATCACCGCCTTCTCGCCCGACGGCGCGACCGAGCACTTCGCCGTGCCGGACGCGATCGTCACCAACATCTGCTTTGGCGGGGCGGACATGCGCGACGCGTGGATCACCGCGTCGGGGACCGGCAAGCTCTACAAGGCGCGCTGGCCGAGGGCGGGCCTCAGGCTGAATTTCAACGCCTGAGATGATGGCGTAAATTCACAAGAGCCGGTCCCCGCTACGCCATAGTTTGCGGGCGCGGGGCTCCTATCTGAGGGTCCGTCAAACAACGGAGCCCAGCGATGGACCTCAAACTGAACGACAAGACCGCCCTGGTGACCGGCTCGACGGCCGGTATCGGCCTGGAGATCGCCCGCGCCCTGGCCGTCGAGGGCGCCAAGGTGTTCGTCACCGGCCGGGCCCAGGACAAGCTCGACGCGGCCGTCGCCGACATCCGCGCGTCCGGCGGCGCCAAGGTCGAGGGCGTGCTGGCCGACGCGGGCGTCGCCGAGGGCGCGGCCGCCATCCTCAAGGCCGTCCCATCGGTCGACATCCTGGTCAACAATCTCGGCGCCTACGAGATGAAGGCCTTCGCCGACATCCGGGACGAGGACTGGCTGCGTCTGTTCGAGGTCAATGTGATGAGCGGCGTGCGCCTGTCGCGGGGCTATTTCCCCGGGATGCTGGAGCGCAACTGGGGCCGGGTGATCTTCATCTCCAGCGAGTCCGGCCTGGCGATCCCGGGCGAGATGGTCCACTACGGCATGACCAAAAGCGCCCAGCTGGCGGTCGCGCGCGGCATGGCGCAGCAGACCAAGGGCACGGGGGTGACGGTCAATTCCGTGCTGCCCGGCCCCACCCGCGCGGCCGCGATCGCCGACTTCCTGAAGAGCGTCTCGAGCAATCCCGACGCGTCTCCGCAAGAGCACGAAGTCGAGTTCTTCACCAAGCACCGCTCGTCGTCCCTGCTGCAGCGGATGATCGAGCCGCAAGAGATCGCCAGTCTGGTGGCCTATGTCGCCAGCCCCCTGTCGGCGGCCACCAACGGCGCGTCGCTGAAGGCGGAAGGCGGGCTGGTGACGACGATCGCGTAGTCGGCTGATTGGATCCTCCCCCGTGGGGAGGCGGCGCGATGGCGCCGGTGGGGGGAGAAGACCCACCTCGGCAAACTCCCCCCTCCGTCGGCTGCGCCGATACCTCCCCCGCAGGGGGAGGAGCGCGCTCCGTCTAGTACAGAACCCCCAGCGCCTCGCGCTCGAAGTTCTTCAGCTCGTCCGTCCGCCCGTCGCGGATCTTGACGACCCACTCCGGGTCCTGCAGCAGGGCGCGGCCCACGCCGACCAGGTCGAACTCGCCGCGGTCCAGGCGCTCCAGCAGGCCGTCGATCGAGGCGGGCTGGCTGCCCTCGCCGCCGAACGCCGCGATGAACTCGCCCGACAGGCCCACCGAGCCGACAGTGATGGTCGGGGCGCCGGTCAGCTTCTTGGCCCAGCCGGCGAAGTTCAGGTCGCTGCCCTCGAACTCCGGCTCCCAGAACCGGCGCTGGCTGCAGTGGAAGATGTCGGCGCCGGCGTCGGCCAGCGGCTGCAGCCAGGCCTCCAGCAGTTGCGGGGTCTCGGCGTTCTTGACCGCGTAGTCCTGCTGCTTCCACTGCGACAGGCGGATGATCACCGGATAGTCCGGGCCGACGGCGGCGCGCACGGCCTTGAGGATCTCGGCGGCGAATTTGCTGCGCTCGCCGATGGTCGGGCCGCCGAACGCGTCGTCGCGGACATTGGTGCCGTTCCAGAAAAACTGGTCGATCAGGTAGCCGTGGGCCCCATGCAGTTCGATGGCGTCGAAGCCCAGCGTCTTGGCGTTGGCGGCGGCGCTGGCGAAGGCGGCGATGGTGTCGGCCACGTCCTCGTCGGTCATCGGCGCGGTGAACGGATTGCCGCCCGCCTTCGAGAGACCCGAGGGGCTGTCGATCTTGCCCAGCACGTCCTTGCCCTTGGCAGACCCCACATGCCACAGCTGCGGCGCGATCAGGCCGCCGGCCGCGTGCACCTCGTCGACGACCTTCTTCCAGGCCGCCAGTTCCCTTTCGCCATGGAAGCGCGGGATGTTGGCGTCATTCAGCGAGGCGTCGCGGGCGACGCCCGTGCCCTCGGTGACGATCAGCCCGACCTGGTTCTCGGCGCGGCGGCGGTAATAGGCGGCGACGTCGTCGGTCGCGACCCCGCCGGGCGAGAACGACCGGGTCATCGGGGCCATCACCACCCGGTTGGGCAGTTTCAGCGACTTGAATTCGAATGGCTTGAACAGGGCGTCGAGGGCCATGGGCGGCTCCAGAAAAACAGTTGTTTGAATCTTATGCAGTGGGTTTCGATTCAGAACCAATCAGAAAATCTGAAACGCGAGTTCTGTCCAAGAGCCGCGGGACGCCCCCTCCGTCGGCTTCGCCGCCACCTCCCCCGTTGCACGGGTGAGGAGAAGACGCCTGAACATCCTCCTCACCCGCCTCGCGGGGGAGGTGGCGCGATGCGAATACGCATCGTGACGGAGGGGGCGTCCACAAAGCTAAAGCCCCAGCACCAGCTTGGTGATGATGTTCTTCTGGATCTCGCTGGAGCCCGCATAGATCGTGGTCTTGCGATAGCTGAAATAGGCCGGGGCGACGGGACCGGCGTAGTCGGGGCCGGCGCGACCTTCGTTGGTCGGGGCCCAGGTGTCGCGCACGAACGGCGCGGCGTAGGTTCCCACCGCCTCCAGGGCCAGTTCGGTGATCTTCTGCTGGGTTTCCGAGCCCGCCAGCTTCAGCATCGACGAGGCTGGTCCCACCGCCTTGCCCGCCCCGCGCCCGGAGAAGATCCGCAGCTCGGTGGCGTTCAGCGACTCCACGGCGATCTCCAGCTCGGCGATCTTGCGGCGGAAGTCGGCGTCCTCGAGCAGCGCGCCGCCGCCGTCGGCCCGCTCGACCGCCGCGATCTTCTTGACCTTGCGCAGCATGTGCATCAGGCCGGGCGCATAGGCGTTGCCGCGCTCGAACTCCAGCAGGTACTTGGCGTAGGTCCAGCCCTTGTTCTCCTCGCCGATCCGGTTGGCGACCGGCACACGGACATTGTCGAAGAAGACCTGATTGATCTCTTGCTCGCCCTCGGCCGGACCGTCCAGGGTGGGCAGCGGCTTGATCTGGATGCCCGGCAGGGTCATCGGCAGCAGCAGGAAGCTAATCCCCTCCTGCGGCTTGCCCTGCGTGGAGGTGCGCACCAGGCAGAACATCCAGTCGGCCCACTGGGCGTGGGTGGTCCAGATCTTCGAGCCGTTCAGCACGTAGTCGTCGCCGTCTCGCTCGGCCTTCATCTGCAGGCTGGCCAGGTCCGAGCCCGAGCCGGGTTCGGAATAGCCCTGGCACCACCAGATGTCGGACGACAGAATCGACGGCAGGTGCTGGGCCTTCTGCTCGGGCGTGCCGAACGCCATGACGACCGGGGCGCACATCTTCAGCCCCATCGGCGAGGGATTGGGCGTGCCGGCCAGCGATAGCTCCATGTTGAAGATGTAGCGCTGCGACGGCGTGAAGCCGGCCCCTCCCAGCTCGACCGGCCAGTCCGGCGCGGCCCAGCCTCGCTCGTACAGCTTCTTCTGCCACTTCACCTGGCCGGCCTTGTCGAGATAGCCGTTCTTCGACTGCGCCACCTTGCGGCGCAGGTCGTCGTCATAGGCGGTGGCGATCCAGTCGCGGACCTCCTGCTGGAAGGCCAGGTCCTCGGGCGAGAAGGCGAGATCCATGGCCCCTACTCCACCGCGTCGAGATATTCGATCTCGGGCCGACCGGCCATGAACGGACCCATGGCGGCGCCGGCGGCCTTGAAATAGTCGCTGGAGCCGTGGGCCTTCAGGGCGTCCTCGGACGCGTAGAGCTCCAGCACCTTGTAGACGCCGGCCTCGGTCTTGGAGCGGGTCAGCTGATAGACGACGCAGCCCGGCTCGTTGGCCTTCACCTTGTTCTGGAGGTCGAGGAAGACCTTTTCGAAGTCGCCCGTCTTGTCCGGCTGAACCTTCAGCACCGCCACCACGCCGATCATGTCGTCCTCCCGAGGCTTTTTCGCCAAACACTTGTTTGAAGGCAGTGTCAGGGAAGCGGCGTCGGAGAGCAAGGGGGGTGGCGTACGGCCGACCGGATCGGCCGCATCCTCGGCCCGACGGTCGGGATGGCGATCCGGTCTATTCGAAAACCTGAATGCCTAGCGCCGTTCGTTCCAGCCGTAGGCCACCCATGAGTGGCCGCCCATGTGGCGAGCTTCGATCAGGCTGGGATCGCCGCTGGGCGCGGCGGCGGGGGTATGGCGGCCGCGGAAGGCGAAGGCGGCGAGGCCGAGCAGAGCCGTGGCCATGAAGCCGATCACCACCAGGGTGGCGGCGAACACCACCGCGATGACGGCGGCGGCGGCGACGGCGATCGAGGTCGCCAAGGCGCCGGCGAAGGTGGCCACGCTGCGCCAAGCGATGCCAGTAGCCCTAGCTGTCTCCATCGTCGTCCTCGTAGGCGTGCCCCGCCCATGACCCTAAGGTGGGGCGCCAGTACTGAACGTCAACTGAACACCCGCTTGATCGTTCCGCAAAATGAATTCGGCGCTAGCCCGCCGCGATTCCCGCCAATTCGCGGCGCTCGCGCATCACCGTGCTGAAGGCGGCGTTGATCGCGGCCGACTTGGCCTCAGCCACCTCGATGAACTCCAGCGGCAGGCCGCGGGCCCGGGCGCGGTCGGGGTGAGCCTCCGACATCGCCGCGCGCCAGGCCGAGTGCACCACCGAATCGTCGGCGTCCGCCGGCACGTCGAGGATCCGGTAAGGATCGTCGGGCTCAGTCCCGACGTGGGTCGCGGTCAGGCGGCGGAACGACAGCGGCGACATGCCGAACAGGTCGGCGACGCGCTCCAGATAGGCCAGTTCGTCCTGGGTCACCGCCCCGTCGGCCTTGGCGATGTGAAACAGCCCGTCCAGCACGTCCTCGAGGATCTGCGGGCAGGTGCGATAGCGCTTGGCCAGCCGCTTGGCGTAGCTCTCGAAGCCATGCGTCGTCTGCCGCGCCAGGTCGTACAGGCGGTGGATGTTGTTCTCCGACTCCGGGTCGGGATGAAACACCTCGGTGAACACCGTATATTCGTCGCCGTCGGCCTGACCGTCCGCCTTGGCCAGTTTCGCGCCGAGCGCGGTGACGGCGGTCGAAAAAGCCGGATCCTGCCCGGGCAGGCCCGGCGGACATTCCTGGCACTCGGCCATGTCCAGCCGTCGCGCGGCGAGGGTTGCGATGTTACGCCAGAAGGTCATGACGGCGACGAAAGTCCAGAAGCGTGGCGGAGTGATGACGAGGTTACGTCGTCCGTCCCCAACGGATCACGCTCCCGTCTGGCCTTCTAGCACAAAAACGCCGCTCCCCCACCCGCGCTTGCTGCGCCGCACATTGAAAGTTCGTAATCTCGGCGAACACGTTCTGGGACAGGGCGCTTTTTACACCGCGCCGCGAAAATCTTCGGCGCGAGGGAGCGTTTTGGCCCGCTGCGCCGTTATGGTGGCGCTTGAGCGCCGAACGGGTCGAACCCGCCGGCGCCATGCTCCGGTCCCATTGCGGCCGGAAATGCTCTATTCGAACGCGACCGACTCTCTGATCGACGCCCCATCAAGAGGACTTCCGCCCGCATGGCGACCGCTTTCCTTCTCGCCCTGGCCATGATCGCCCAGGACGCTCCCGTTTCCACGGCGCCGACCCCGACCGCTCCTCCGCCCCGCACCCAGCCGGCCGCGACGGCCCCGACCGACGACTACGGCTATGTCGGCTGGTGCTATGGCGCGCTGGGCGGCTATGTCGAGCTCTACGACAAGGTGATGCCGGAGGTGACCCGCATCGAGAAGACCTTCCCGGGCCCTGACGGCTTCGCCGCGGCCATGAAGGAATATCCGGCCATGCGCGACCAGGCCAGGAAGGACCTGGTGACCTATCGCTCGGCCATCGTCGCTGCCGAAAAGGCCAGCCCGCGCCCGATCTCCGAATACGGCGCCGCGGCGATCAAGAAGGGCCGTTCGGTCTGGACCGGCGCCGACCAGGTCGACAAGGCGCGCCTGGCCCAGGTGTGGATGAGCTGGAGCCCGCCCGGCGACTGCGAAACCCGCGCCAAGACCCTGGAGACCAAGTCCAACCTGTTCGGCCAAGCGCTGAACTACAACGTCAAGAAGGACGCCGCGGCGCCGGCCGAGGCCGCGCCTTCGGACCCCGCGCCGACGCCGGAAGCCGCTCCGCCGGCCGCCGAGCCTCAAGCGTCCGCGACGCCGGTCGCCGAGGCGCCTGCGACCACCACGCAGAAGCCGACCGCCGACGCCGGTCTGGCGCCGATTGGGGCCAAGCCGGCGGCCATGCCGATCGCCGCCAAGGGCGAGGTCATCATCGATCCGGCCAATCCCCAGCCCTGCGCGGGCAGCCTCACGCCGGCCAAGCGCGGCGGCAAGAACGTGCTGATCTGCAAGGCGGACTGAGGGCTAGGCCACGGGCAGGATGCCCGTGGTCGCCACCTGCTTGAGCCACGCGTACGACGCCTTGGGCGTTCGTACGCCGGTGGCCCTGTCCAGCGACACCAGGCCGAACTTCGAGGTGTAGCCCAGGTCCCACTCCCAGTTGTCGACCAGGGTCCAGGTGAAGTAGCCGCCGATCGACGAGCCGGCCTCCATGGCGCTCTTCACCGCCTCCAGGTGGCGACGTAGATACCGGCTGCGGAAACCGTCGTCGATCACGCCCGGCCCCTTGCCGAACGGATCGGAACAGCCGTTCTCGGTGATCAGCACGGGCGGGTTGCCGTAGTCTGTGCGGACCATCGCCAGCACCTGGGCCAGGCCTGAGGGATCGATCTGGCGGCCAAAGGCGTCCAGGTCCGCGCCCTTCGGCGGCGCGCCGGGCGCGATGTGGCTGGCGCTCGTCAGATCCAGTTTCACATAGGCCGGCGAATAGTAGTTCACCCCCAGGAAATCGATCGGCTGGCGGATGGTTTCAAGGTCGCCGTCGCGGACCTGCCCTTTCAGGAAATCGTCCATCAGCGGCGGATAGGCGCCCTTGAACAGCGGATCGAGCCAGGCGCGGTTCCATAGGGCGTCCAGGCCAGCGGCGGCCGGGCGGTTCCAGAACGCGAGCGGACCGCCGGACGCGCGGCAGGGCTGAAGCGCCTGGGTCGTGCCGATCCGCAGGTCGCCGTGCGCGGCGCGCAGAGCCTGGATCGCCAGGCCCTGGCCCAGGTTCATGTGATGGGTGGTCGGGCCCAGCAGGGCGATGTCCTTCAGCCCCGGGGCGTGCTCGCCCAGCACGTGGCCGAACACCGCATGCACCGCCGGCTCGTTGAGGGTGATGACGTGCTTCAGGCGGTCGCCCATTCGCCCGGCCACGGCGGCCGCGTAGTCTGCGAAGCTGCTGGCGGTATCGCGGGCGCTCCAGCCGCCCTTGTCCTGCAGGGCCTGGGGCAGGTCCCAGTGGAACAGGGTGGCGTAGGGCGTGATCCCCTTGGCCAGGCAGGCGTCGACCAGGCGCTCGTAGTGGTCGAGGCCGGCGGCGTTGACCGTGCCCGACCCGGTCGGCAACACCCGCGACCAGGCGATCGAGAACCGGTAGGCCCTCAGTCCCGCGCCGGCGATCAGGTCGACGTCCTCGGCGTAGCGGCGATAGCTGTCGGTGGCGAGGTCGGCGGTCGAGCCGTCCTTGATCCGCCCCGGCTGTTTCTCAAAGGTGTCCCAGATGCTGGGGCCGCGTCCGTCGGCGGTGGGCGAGCCCTCGGTCTGGAAAGCCGCCGTCGCGACGCCCCAGACGAAGTCTTCCGGGAATTGGCGGGATTTCACGGTCGCCTCGGTCGGGCCGACGCGGTCGCAACCGCTCAGGCCCAGGCTGACCGCCCCGCCCGCGGCGAGTCCGCCCAGCGCCCGGCGGCTGATGCCCTTATCGCTCACCATCGCCCCCTGCCCCGCCGAAGGTCAGACGCCCTCGTATGGTGAAGATGACGGGAAAGCGCGGGGTTTGGCTAGGGGCGCTCGCCGCCTGGGCCGGCATGGGGCGATCAGGATCGCCCCATGCCCTGCAAGCGCTTTAGAAGGTGGAGATCCCGAACGCGTCCGCCAGGCCTTCGTCGGCGCCTGAACCGGCCGGCGCCTGCCCGACATGGGTCAGATCGACCCGACCCGAACTCGACAGGCGCGAGATCACGAACCGCGCCGAGCGCGCCTCGACCACCGGCAGCAGGAAGCCCAGCGAGAAGATCAGGATGAGGACGTTGGTCACGCTCAGGACGATCAGATCGACGGCGTTCAGCGTGATGGCAAAGCGCGCCTCGTCCAATCGGATCGCGCCGATCACCGCCCGGATCAACGCCGCATGATAGGCCGCGGAGGCCACGACGACGACCAGCAGATAGACCAGCATGTACGCGTAGAGCTTGCCGATCATCGCGAGGCTGGGCGTCACGCCGGTTTGGACGGTCATTGACGAGATCATCATGGCGATGAGCCCGGCATACCCCACGACGGCGACCAGCCAAGCTAGGGTGAACGGCCCGTAGAGACCCTCGTTGGCGCCTCGTTTCCAGCCCAGCTTCCGATCGCCATAGGCCAGGGAGCCCCAGAGCTTGCCCGACAAGCGCATGTTCATGGCGGGCGAGAACCAGCCGAGGGTCACGCAGAACAGCAGGAAATAGCCCAGATAGCTCCAGCCGAACTTGGCCGGCGAACCGGTGAGTTGGAACCGCGTGCCGCGCCACAGGGTGCGGCCGGCGACGTAGCGGAAAGCCATGAACACCGCCGCGCCCAGCGCCGCGATCAGGGCGATGTACAGCGGCAAGATCAGCAGCATGAACTTGCGATCGATGAAGGTCAGCCCGATGAGCGCGAAATAGGGCGCCAGCAGGCAGACCATCCCCAGCAGGAAACCGAGGAACAGTTCCAGCCCCTTGCCGGTGTAGCTAAAGGCGTCGCCGTTCAGGCTGACCTTCTCCCAGATGCGCCGCCGCGTCGCGGTCTTCGCCCAGAAGCTGTAGATCCCGAGCGTGACGATGTTCAGCAAGCCGTTCTTGACGCCCAGACCCACGAAGTCCGACGACTTCAATGTCTGGCCGAACGTCAGCGTCTCGCCCGAAGCCGGCGCGGTCGCATCCGTCATGAATTCCCCCATAAACCCCAAGCGCCACTATGCGCGGCGACAAGGAGTGATGGGATTGCAACTCCAGGTCAAGGCGGGCGGCCGGCGGACCTAGCGACCGACGCCGACGTCCGCGCCGTCGCCCCCTGGTGGTTGCTTAGGCCGCCTCCCCCCGCGCCTTGGCGCCGGGGTCGTAGTTGAGGATCGGCGACAGCCATTTCTCGGCCTTGGCCAGGTCCCAGCCCTTGCGGCGGGCATAGTCCTCGACCTGGTCGAGATCGACCTTACCGACGCCGAAATAGTGGCTCTGCGGGTGGCTGAAATAGAAGCCCGACACCGCCGCGCCGGGGCTCATGGCGTAGCTCTCGGTCAGGATCATGCCGGTGGCCGCCTCGGCGTCCAGCAGCTTGAACAGCGTGCCCTTCTCGGTGTGGTCGGGCTGGGCCGGATAGCCGGGCGCCGGGCGAATGCCCTGGTACTTTTCGGCGATCATCACGTCGACGTCCTCGCGCTCGCCGGCCGCATAGCCCCACAGTTCGACCCGGGCCTTGTAGTGCAGCCACTCGGCGAAGGCTTCGGCCAGACGGTCGGCCAGGGCCGAGGCCATGATGGCGCTGTAGTCGTCGCCGGCGTCCTTGAACTTCTTGACGATCTCGTCCTCGCCATGGCCGGCCGTGACGGCGAAACCGCCCATATAGTCCGCCCCCTGGCCGATCGGCGCGACGAAGTCGGCCAGGGCCAGGTTGGCCTTGCCCTCGGACTTGTCCATCTGCTGGCGCAGGGTGAACAGCCGGGCCAGCTCGGTCGAGCGGGCTTCATCCGTATAGAGAACGATATCGTCGCCATCGGCCTGGGCCGGCCAGAAGCCGACCACGCCCTTGGCCCCGAACCACTTCTCGGCCACGACCTTGTCCAGCATCTCGCGGGCTTCGCGATAGAGGTCGGTGGCGGCCTCGCCGACCACGTCGTCCTCCAAGATCTGCGGGAAGCGGCCGATCAGCTCCCAGCTGGCGAAGAACGGCGACCAGTCGATGAACGGGACCAGTTCCTCCAGCGACGGTTCGAAGGTGCGCGCCCCGATGAAGCTGGGCTTGGGCGGGGTATAGCCTTCCCAGTCGATGGCGAACTTGCGCTTGCGGGCGTCCGCGATCTTGGTGCGCGCCTTGACCGTCTGGCCCCGGGCGTACTGCTCGCGGATGCGGACATATTCGGCGCGGGTCTCGGCCTGCAGCCGATCGCGCTCGCTGGCCGACAACAGGCCCGAGACCACGCCGACCGCCCGGCTGGCGTCCAGCACATAGGTGGTCGAGCCCTTGTGATAGGCCGGCTCGATCTTGACCGCCGTATGGGTGCGGCTGGTGGTGGCGCCGCCGATCAGCAGCGGCATGGTGAAGCCCTGGCGCTCCATCTCCGAGGCCACGAACACCATCTCGTCCAGCGACGGGGTGATCAGGCCCGACAGGCCGATCATGTCGACGTTGTGCTTCTTGGCCTCTTCCAGGATGCGGTCGGCCGGCACCATCACGCCCAGGTCGATGACCTCGTAGTTATTACATTGCAGCACGACGCCGACGATGTTCTTGCCGATGTCGTGGACGTCGCCCTTGACCGTGGCCATCAGGATGCGGCCGGCCTGCTCGCGCGGCTTGCCGGCCTTCTCGGCCTCCATGAACGGCTCCAGCCAGGCCACGGCCTGCTTCATCACGCGGGCCGACTTCACGACCTGCGGCAGGAACATCTTGCCCGAGCCGAACAGGTCGCCGACCACGTTCATGCCGTCCATCAGGTGGCCTTCGATCACGTGCAGCGGCCGCTCGACCGACAGGCGGGCTTCCTCCGTGTCCTGATCGATATAGTCGGTGATGCCGTTGACCAGGGCGTGGGTGATGCGCTCGTTCACCGTGCCCTTGCGCCATTCCAGGTTGGCGGTCTGGACCTGGCTTTTGTCGCCCTTGTAGCGCGGCGCCATGTCGACCAAGCGCTCGGTGTTGGAGACGTTGGTGCGCTGCGGGCGGTTGAGGATCACGTCCTCGACGGCCTCGCGCAGTTCGGGGTCCAGGGTGTCGTAGACCGGCAGGTCGCCGGCGTTGACGATGCCCATGTCCATGCCCGCCTCGATGGCGTGGTACAGGAACACTGAGTGGATCGCCCGGCGCACCGGCTCGTTGCCGCGGAAGCTGAACGACACGTTCGACACCCCGCCCGAGATCCGCGCGTAGGGGCAGCGCTTCTTGATCTCGCGCGTACCCTCGATGAAATCGACGGCATAGTTGTCGTGCTCCTCGATCCCGGTCGCCACGGCGAAGATGTTGGGGTCGAAGATGATGTCTTCTGGCGGGAAGCCCACCTTGTCGACCAGGATGTTGTAGGCCTTCTCGCAGATCTCGATCTTGCGGGCGGCGGTGTCGGCCTGGCCGACCTCGTCGAAGGCCATGACCACCACGGCCGCGCCGTAGCGCAGGCACAGCTTGGCCTGCTCGATGAACTTCTCCTCGCCCTCCTTCATGGAGATCGAATTGACGATGGCCTTGCCCTGCACGCACTTCAGGCCGGCCTCGATCACCTCCCATTTGGAGCTGTCGATCATCACCGGCACCCGCGCGATGTCGGGCTCGGCCGCCATCAGGTTCAGGAAGGTGATCATGGCCTGCTTGGAGTCCAGCAGGCCCTCGTCCATGTTGACGTCGATGACCTGGGCGCCGGCCTCGACCTGCTGGCGGGCCACCGACAGGGCGGCCGGATAGTCGCCCTCGACGATCAGCTTCTTGAACTTGGCCGAGCCGGTGACGTTGGTGCGCTCACCGATGTTGATGAAGACAGGTCTCATGGGCGTGCACTCAGGGTCGTTTGCAGGGCGGCGATCTGGGTGAGCCACGCGTCGTGGTCGTCACCCTCCTGCCAGAGTTCGTCGAGTTCGGAAGCCGGCCCCACCAGGCGGGCCAGAGCCGAGCGGGCCAGGGCCACGGCGCCCTCGGGCGGCGCGCCGAGGGCGGCTTTCAGCTCGCGGTGATTGTCGGGCAGGATCAGGACGTCGCCGACCGCGGCCGCGACGATGGCGGCGGCGGCCACGGCGATCGAGCCCTCCGGCGCTTCCAGATAGCCCGCCTGCCGGGTGACGTGGTCGAGCGCTTGCACGACGGTGCGCCAGGTCGGCGCCTCGGCCAGGTCTTCGATGAAGTCCAGTCCGTCGTCGTTGTCGAAAGGTCCGTGGGCCCAGGCGCTCATGATCAGGCCGCCTCCCCGCTGACGTGCTTGGCGCGGGCGACCGCCAGGGCGATCTGTCCGTCCAGGAAGGCGCGGAACGCGATGCCCTGCGCCTTCAGCGACTTGGGGTACAGCGACGCGGCGGTCATGCCCGGCAGGGTGTTGATCTCCAGGAAGACCGGGCCGTTCGGGGTGACGATGAAGTCGCTGCGCGAATAGCCGCCGGCCCCCACGGTCTTGTGAGCCTTGAGGGCGGCTTCCTGCATGGCGGCGTTGATCTCGGGGGCGAAGGTGGCCGGGCAGATCTCCTCGGTCGTCTTGGCCAGATACTTGCCGACGTAGTCGAAGGCCCCGTCGGCCGGGCGGATCTCGACCGGCGGTAAGGCGAACACCTCGCCGTCCTGCTCCAGCACCCCGCAGGTGGCTTCCGCCCCGGCCACGAACGGCTCGATCACATAGGCCTCGCGCGCGGCGGCGGCCTTCAGGGTCTCCAGGTCAGCCGCTTCATTGACGAAGATCAGGCCATAGCTCGACCCGTCGGCCACCGGTTTTGCGACCAGCTTGCCGTACTTGGCCAAGGCCGCTTCCGCATCGGCCAGTTCGACGGTCGAGGGCGCGACGACGCCGGCCTTGGCGACGGCGGCCTTGGTGGCGATCTTGTCGAAGGCCAGGCGGCTGGACCTGGAGTCCGAGCCGGTGAAGGCCACGCCCCGCGCCTCGCACAGGGCCGCCAGGTCGCCGTTCTCGGCCGCGCCGCCGTGCATGCCCAGCACCAGCACGCGGTCCTCGGCCTTGGCCTTGTCCAACGCGGCCTCGATCCCGCCGATCGGCGCGCCCTCGGTGGGCAGATCAAGCTCGAACGGCCGCTCATGGGCCTGCAGCACCGCGTCGCTGGCCACATAGACCTGGTCGTCGGGCGCCCAGAACCACAGGTCGGCGTCGGGCAGCAGGGCCGCGGCCAGGGCCTTGGCGCTGGCCACCGAGACCAGGCGCTCGCGGCTCATGCCGCCGAACAGGAGAGTCGTACGCATCGTCGAAATCTCTAGGCCAGCTCGAACGGTTCCAGGCCCGCCAGGCGCATGGCCTTGGGGCGCTCGGGGACGGCGCGCGGCTTCACCCCGCGGACCTCGTCGGCCACATGCCTGATGTGGTCGGGCGTGGTGCCGCAGCAGCCGCCCAGGATGTTGACGATGCCGTCCTTGGCCCATTCGTGCAGCTGGTGGCCCGTCTGGTGCGGCTCCTCGTCGTACTCGCCCATGGCGTTGGGCAGGCCGGCGTTCGGATAGGCCGCGACCAGGGTGTCGGCGATGCGGGCCATCTCGGCGATGTGGGGGCGCATCAGGTCGGCTCCGAGCGCGCAGTTGAAGCCCACGGCGAACGGCTTGCAGTGCTTGATCGAGTTCCAGAACGCCTCGGCCGTCTGGCCCGACAGGGTGCGGCCCGAGCGGTCGGTGATGGTGCCGCTGATCCAGATCGGCAGTTCCTCATGGCCCTCGTCGCGCAAGTCGAGGATCGCCTTGATCGCCGCCTTGCAGTTGAGGGTGTCGGTGATGGTCTCGATCAGGAACAGGTCGACCCCGCCGTCATAGAGCGCCGAAATCTGCTCGCGATAGGCCTGGTAGACCTGGTCGAAGTTCACCTTGCGCGCGCCGGGGTCGTTCACGTCCGACGACATCGACAGCATGACGTTCAGCGGCCCGATGGAGCCGGCCACGAAACGCGGCTTTTCCGGCTCCTTGGCCAGCCATTCGTCGGCCACCGAGCGGGCGATCCGGGCGCCCTCGTAGTTGATGTCGCGCACGACGTCGCTGCCCAGGCGATAGTCGGCCTGGGCGATGGTGGTGCCCGAGAAGGTGTTGGTCTCGGAGATGTCGGCCCCGGCGGCGTAGTACTGGTGATGCAGGTCAGCGACGATGTCCGGCCGCGTCAGGCACAGGATGTCGTTGTTGCCCTTCATCTGGCCGTCATAGTCGGCGAAGCGCTCGGCGCGGTAGTCGGCCTCGCTCAGCTTGCGCTTCTGGAACATCACGCCCCACGAACCGTCGAGGATCAGGATGCGCTCCTTGGCGGCGGCCTTCAGCGCGGCGATGCGGCCAGCTCGGGTCGTGAAATCGGTCATGGTCGGCTCCTGCCGGAGGATCGAGCTCCGGCCGTTCGGGTCTTTCTAGCGCTTCGCGTGGAAGCGGGACTCAATTCTGCGCGTCGCCCCGAAATGGGGACGAACGTCACGGTTGGCGGGCGGCCTGCTGACGGGCCAGTTCCTTGTCGAAGGCGTCTTCCGACGCGGTGGCGTAGCGGCCGATTTCGGTCGGGTCGATGAAGGCGTTGACGTCGCCGGCCAGCATCTTCTTGCGCTTGGCCAGCAAGCCGCCCTGCTCCTCGTGGCTGGGCAGCATCACGTCGGTGGGCAGCGCCTTGAGCGCGGCGAACGTGCCGCGGTAGTCCGCGACGATCGTCTTATAGGTCTTGTTGCCGACCAGAACATTGCCCGCCACCGAGGTCGAGCAGCTGAAGGTGACGTTCAGCGGCCGACCACGATCGACGACCTGGGTGGTCCAGGTGGTGCAGCCGATCGTGTGGCCCGGAGTCAGATGGGCGATCAGGACGTTCTCGCCCAGCTTCAGCTTCTGACCGTCGCCGAACGCCTTGTCGACCTTGACCGCCGGGAACGGCGTCAGGCCGTTGTCGTTGTCGCCGAAGTGCTGGCCCTTCTCCACGGCCGGCTCGTCCGGCCGCGAGATCCAGACCTTGGCGCCGGTGTCGGCCTTCAGTTGGGCCAGCCCGCCGGCGTGATCGAAGTGGGCATGGGTGTTGATCAGGATCTTCACGTCCGAAAGCTTGAAGCCCAAGGTCGCGATATTGGCCTCGATCAGCTTGGCTCCAGCCGCGGAAGGCCCGCTGTCGAGCAGCACGTGGCCTTCCGACGACGAGATCAGCCAGGCCGACAGGCCCTCGGAACCCACATAGTAGATGTTGCCGACCACCCGATAGGGGCGGATCGGCTTGGACCAGCTGGCCGGCTGATTGTCGACGATCGCCGTCGCACCCATGACCGGGGTGGACAGGGCCAGGACCGCCAGAAGAGCCGACGCCGCGTGCTTCACGCCGCCGCCTCCGCCGAGATCGGCGCGGGCGCGGTCTCGCGCACGCCCAACACGCGGCAGATCGCATAGACGAGGTCCGCGCGGTTCAGGGTGTAGAAGTGGAAGTCGCTGAAGCCCTGCTCCTGCAGCTTGGCGCACATCTCGGCGGCCACGGAACAGGCGAGCAGGCGACGGGTGTCGGCGTCTTCGTCCAGGCCGTCGAAGATGTTCGCCAGCCAGCCGGGCACCGCCGTCTGGCAGGCGGCCGACATCTTCACCAGACCCTTGAAGTTGGTCACCGGCATGATGCCCGGCACGATCGGGATGGTGATCCCGGCCTTGCGGACCTTGTCGACGAACCGCAGGAAGGCGTCGGTGTCGAAGAAGAACTGGCTGATGGCCAGGGTGGCGCCGGCGTCGACCTTGGCTTTGAGCACCTCGATGTCGTGCTCGATCGACGGGCTTTCCGGATGCTTCTCGGGATAGACCCCGACCAGCACGTTGAACGGCGCGATGGAGGTCAGGGCCGAGGTCAACTCGGTGGCGTTCTTGTAGCCGTCCTCGCGCGGCACGTAGACCCCGCCGATGCCGCCCTCGCCGGGAGGCGGGTCGCCGCGCAGCGACACCACGTGGCGCACGCCGGTCTCCCAGTATTCGCGGATCACCTCGTCGACCTCGGCGCGGCTGGCGCCGACGCAGGTCAGGTGGGCGGCGGGCTTGAGGCTGGTCTCGTCCAGGATGCGCTTGACCGTGCGGTGGGTGCGCTCGCGCGTTGAACCGCCGGCGCCGTAGGTCACCGAAACAAAGGCCGGATCCAGAGGGGCCAGGCGCTTGATCGCCGCCCACAGGTTCTCTTCCATCTGCTCGGTCTTGGGCGGGAAGAACTCGAACGAGACACGCGGGCGATCGGTGCGCTCGCCGGCGCGGGCGACCGGACCGATGACACGGCGAGGAGCAGGAACGGAGGTCATGCGGCGCTTCTTTCAGCGTTTTTGGCGGCGTTTTTGGCGGCGTTATCGGCGGCGTTTCGAACAGCCGGACGGCGCGCCGTCCAGATCTTGACGGTCAGCCCGTCGGTCGTGGTCGGCGGCAGGGCGATGTTGGCGTCCAGGACCAAGCCGGCGGCTTCGATCCAAGGGGCGATCTCGGCGTCGGCGAAGCCGAGGCGCCGGTGCTGGTGGTTCTCGCGCAGAAACTCGTGGTCATGCGGCGCGAAATCCGCGATCAGCAGCAGGCCGCCGTCGGTCACCAAGCGGCCGGCCTCGGCCACGGCGGCGGCGGGGTCGCCCAGATAGTGCAGCACCTGGTGCACGGTCACCAGGTCGGCGCAACCGCTCGGCAGGCCGGTGGCGAAGATATCGCCATGGCGCAGCTCGCAACGGACCAGCCCCGCCTTGGCCACCTCGCCGCGCGCGATGTTCAGCATCTGCTGCGACAGATCCAGGCCGAGCGCCGCGCCGGCCCGAGGCCCCAGAAGCGTCAGCATGCGCCCGGCGCCCGCGCCCAGGTCCACCATCTCGTCAAACGGACCGGAGCCCGCCGCCTGCAGGATTGCGGCCTCGACCTCGGCCTCGTCCACATAGAGCGAGCGGATCTCGTTCCAGCGCGCGGCGTTGCGAGCAAAATAGGCCTGGGCGCCGGCGGTGCGTTCGGCGCGGGCCAGGGCCAGCTTCTCGGCGTCGGCGCGGGAGACGGGATCCTCGGGATCGATCAGGGCCAGCACCTGGTCGATCACGCCCCTGCCCGGCGATTTCAGCGCCAGGCGATAGAACACCCACGCGCCGTCCGGGAAACGCTCGACAAGCCCGGCGTCGGCCAGCAGCTTTAGGTGCCGGGAGACGCGCGGCTGGCTTTGGTCCAGGATTCGGCACAGCTCCAGCACCGACAGCTCTTCGGCCGCCAGCAAGGCCAGCACGCGCAGGCGGGTCGTTTCCCCGGCTGCGCGGAGCAGATCCACAACCTGTTCGGACGACACCTTCATAGAGGACATAAAGATATCTTTATGTCCGATTTGGCAAGTTAAATCCGCGCTCGGTTCGCGCGCCGAGCGCCGCCCTCAAGCGTGGTCGGCCTGGCAAACTATGCCTCGGAGGACGGCTTCAACGGCTCCCAGAGCTCAATCTTCACCCCTGCGGGATCGATCAGCCAGGCAAACCGCCCCATGTCCTCGTCCTGGCGCCCGGTAGGCTCCACGCCCTCGGCGGCCGCCCTGGCCAACACGCCGTCCAGATCGTCGACGATAAAGTTGATCATGAAGGGAGCGTCGGAAGGCTCGAAATAGCGGGTGTCGGCGTCGAAAGGCGACCAGTTCGCGAAGCCGGTCTTGAGAGACTTGAACATCACCCCGCCCCAGTCCTGCACCTCGAACCCCAGCACCCGGACGTACCAGTCGCGCACCGCGGCGGGATCTGCCGCCTTGAAGAACACGCCGCCCAAACCGAGCACCTTCGCCATCTAGACCTCCTTCTGATCGGAGCACGGATCGCACGCCCCCAAGTCCTCGGCCCAAGCCTGCGACCAAGCCTGCAAAGGAGCAAGAGCGGTGAGCAGCTGTAAGCCACGCGGGGTGAGGCGGTAGCCGCCGGCCGAGACCACCACGCTGGCGGCCTTCAGCTCACCGAGCCGAGCGTTCAGCGTGCCCGGCGGCAATTCCGCCGCCGCCTGCAGGGCGCGGAAGGTCAGGACAGCTTCGTCGCGCAGCTCCCATAGAATCCGCAAGGCCCCACGCCGCCCCATCAGGTCCAACGCCGCCATGACGGGCCGGCCGGTCGTCGAGCCGCGCACCAGCGCGCCGGGCAGCGGCGCCGCAACGAATGCTTCAATTTCTGTAGCAAACTCGGATTTCGTCATGATACAGATTCTGTAGCACGCCTTCGTGCATCCAGTGAGACCGCCATGTCCGCCCACGCCACGACAGCCCGTATTGCCCCCGCCCAACCGCCCTATCCCGCCGCCGTCCAACAGACCCTCGAACGCCTCAAGACGCCCGGCGACCAGCCGCTGTCGCTGTTCCGCACCCTGGCCCGCGACGCACGGCTGTTTGCCCGCTTCACCGGCGGCGGCCTGCTCGACGAAGGCCATCTCAGTCTGGCCGAGCGCGAGATCGTCATCCACCGGATCTGCGCCCTCAACGCGGCAGCCTACGAGTGGGGGGTGCATGCGGCGATCTTCGCCGAGGCGGCGGGCCTGGACGCCGAGCGTCTGGCAGCCACCACGACGCCGGGTGTGGCCGCCTGCTGGACGCCGCGTGAGGCCCTGCTGATCGCCTTCTGCGACGCGGTCAACGCGAGGGCCGACATCGACGACGCCCTGTGGGCGCGGCTTGCCGAAGCCTTCACCGAGGAGGCCCGGATCGAACTGATGATGCTGGCGGGCTTCTACCGGACGGTCAGTCTGCTGGTAAACGGCTTGCGGCTGGCGCCCGAGCCGTTCGCCGTCCCGTTTCCGGCCTAGCCGTCGACGGGCGACGCCAAGGCCTCGCCCTTGAAGAACCGGCGCAGGTTCTCGACCGTCAGTCCCACCATGGCCGGGATGCTGTCCAGCGTCGCGCCGGCGGTGTGGGGCGTCAGCACGGTGTGCGGCACGCCCGCCCAGCGCGAGGCCGGGGTGGGTTCGTGATCGAACACGTCCAGGCCCGCCATGCCCAGCTTGCCCGTCTTGAGGGCGGCGATCAGGGCGTCCTCGTCGACCAGCGAACCCCGCGCCACATTGACCAGCAAGCCCTGGGGCCCCAGGGCCTCGATGACCGCCTTGTCGATCATGTGGCGATTGTTGGCGTCGGGTCGCGCGCAGACCACCAGGATGTCGCTGTCCCGGGCCAGATCCAGCAGGCTCTTGGCCCGCGGACGGTCGGTTTCCTTGGGACGGGGCGCCCACCAGGAGACCTTCAGCTCGAAAGCCTCGAGGCGCCGGGCCACCGCCTCGCCGATATGGCCGAGGCCCACGACGCCGGCCTTGCGCCCGCGCAATCCATGGCGGGGGCTCATCCGTTCCATGTTGGTCCAGTGGCCGCTGCGCAGCTTCTGGTCTCCCTCGACGATGCCCCGCCAAGCCGCCAGCACTAGGCCCACGGCGTGGTCGGCGACGTCGGCGGCGTTCAAGCCGGTGGAGTGGGTGACGGCGATGCCGTGCGCCTTGCACCAGGGCACGTCGACGCCGTCATAGCCGACACTCACGCAGGCGATCAGGCCCAGCCTCGGCATTTCCGTCAGCAGGTCCTTGGCCAGCACCATCTCGCCCGCATGGACGATCGCCCGCACCTGCCGTCCCGGCCCGTCCAGGAACGCCAGACGATCGGGATAGTCCCACAGGCGATGCACCTGATAGGCGCCCTCCAGCAGCGGCTGAAGGGGCATCAGCATCTCGTGCGAAAGGACGATGTGGGGCTTTTCGGCGGGCGTTTGCGGCATGCGGTTCCTCTATCCGGAGATGGGTCCGTCTCAACGGACGCAAGCTACTCCAGTTGCGGCGACGCGCTACCGCAAACCGCTTGCAGATAACGCCTTAGTGCCGGCCTTCGGCGAATTCCTCGATCATCTTGGCGCAGAAGGCCGGCAGGTCGTCGGGCTTGCGCGAGGTGACCAGGCCTTGGTCGACCACCACCTCGCGGTCCACCCACTTGGCGCCGGCGTTTTCCAGGTCCATCTCCAGAGACGGCCACGAGGTCATCTCCTTGCCTTCGACGCCGCCGGCGTTGATCAGGGTCCACGGACCATGGCAGATCGCCGCCACCGGCTTTTTCGTGGTCACGAAGTGGCGGATGAAGTCGATGGCCTTGGGCTCCAGGCGCAGAGCGTCGGGATTCATCACCCCGCCCGGCAGCACGATGGCGTCGTAGGCGGCGGGATCGGCGGAGGCCAATTCGCGGTCGACGGATACGGCGCGACCCTTGTCCTGGTGCTCCCAGCCCTGGATCTGGCCGGGCTTGGGTGAGACGATTTCGACGTCGGCGCCGGCGGCCTTCAGGGCCTCGACGGGCTTTTCCAGTTCCGATTGCTCGAAACCGTCGGTGGCGAGGACGGCGACCTTTCGGCCGGCGAGGGTTTGGTCAGGCATGGCGGGTCTCCTGGTTACCAAGGAACTGGCCAGCGAAACCCGGTCGCAGGTCCATGGTTCCGACCTTTCGCTCGGCCCTGGGTTGCGCCATGAGGTTTTCGAACGGCCAAGCTGTGAACCCAGGGACAAGCCAGGGGTTTGTTCTCATGGCGCGCCGCGTCGGCTCGCCAGGCCTGGAGAATAGTCCCATGATGATCAGAACGCTCGCCGCCGGCGTCGCGCTGGCCGCACTCGTCTCGGGCGCCGCTTCGGCCGCGCCCCAAGCCAAGGCCAAGGCCTCCGCCACAGTGGCCGGTCCGTCGCAGCCCATCCCCTACAGCCAGCTCGACGCCTACACGAAGGCTTCGCCCAAGCAACGGGCCAGCAAGGACTGGTGGGGCGGCTCGGCCTCGACCGGCGCCTCGACCGACACCTCGGCTACGATGCCCTCAGCGTCGAGCTCCACGTCGAGCTCGACCGATAGCTCGGTGAACCCGTCCGCCTCCCCGACGACGTCGTCGGGGTCATCGACGTCGTCAGGCTCCTCGATGTCGTCGGGTTCCTCGACCAGCATGCCGTCCACGCCGCCGACCATGCCGGACACCTCGTCCTCGGCCCCCGGCTCGAACCTGCCCGGCTCGACCACCACGCCCGGCGCGCCGACCGATCCGAAGTAGACCGGTCCAGATCGGTCCCGGAAACGACGACGGGGCGGCCTTCGCAGGCCGCCCCGTCTTGCATCCGATGATCCGTCCGCGACCTAGCGGGCGAACTTCTGGAACTTGATCCGCTTGGGGATCAGGCTGTCGGCGCCCAGGCGGCGCTTCTTGTCTTCCTCGTACATCTCGAAGTTGCCTTCGAACCATTCGACGTGGCTGTCGCCTTCGAAGGCCAGGATGTGGGTCGCCAGGCGGTCCAGGAACCAGCGATCGTGGCTGATGACCACGGCGCAGCCGGCGAACTCTTCCAGCGCCTCTTCCAGAGCCTGCAAGGTCTCGATGTCCAGGTCGTTGGTCGGTTCGTCCAGCAGCAGCAGGTTGCCGCCGGTGGCCAGGGTCTTGGCCAGGTGGACGCGGTTGCGCTCACCGCCCGACAGCAGGCCGACCTTCTTCTGCTGATCGCCGCCCTTGAAGTTGAAGCTGCCGACATAGGCGCGGGAATTGATCTCGCGCTTGCCGACGATCATCACGTCGGTGCCGCCGGAAACCTCTTCCCAGATGGTCTTGTTGGGATCCAGCGCATCGCGCGACTGGTCGACATACGAGAGCTTGACGGTCTCGCCGACCTTGACCGTGCCCTGGTCGGGCTGCTCGCGGCCTGTGATCAGCTTGAACAGGGTCGACTTGCCGGCGCCGTTCGGGCCGATCACGCCGACGATGCCGTTCGGCGGCAGCTTGAACGACAGGTCCTTGAACAGGACCTTGTCGCCGTATTCCTTCTCCAGGCCGGAAACTTCCAGCACCACGTTGCCCAGGCGCGGGCCGGGCGGGATCTGGATGTGGGCGTGGGTCTGGGCGGCGCGGGCGTTCTCCTGCGCGGCGACCATTTCCTCGTACGACGCCAGGCGGGCCTTCGACTTGGACTGACGGGCCTTGGGCGAGCTGCGGACCCACTCCAGTTCGCGGGTCAGGGCGCGCTGGCGGGACTCGGACTCCGACTGCTCCTGGACGACGCGCTTCTGCTTCTGCTCCAGCCAGCCGGAATAGTTGCCCTCGTAGGGGATGCCCTTGCCGCGATCGAGCTCGAGCGTCCACTTGGTGACCTGATCCAGGAAGTAGCGATCGTGGGTGACCAGGATCACGCAGCCCGGGAAGTTTTCCAGGTGGTGCTGCAGCCAGGCCACCGACTCGGCGTCCAGGTGGTTGGTCGGTTCGTCCAGCAGCATGATGTCGGGCTTGCTGAGCAACAGGCGGGCCAGGGCGATGCGGCGCTTTTCGCCGCCCGACAGGCTTTCGATATTGGCGTCGTTGGGCGGGCAGCGCAGGGCGTCGATGGCCATCTCGACCTTGGAGTCGATGTCCCACAGGTCGCGGGCGTCGATGATCTCCTGGAGCTTGGTCATCTCCTCCATCAGCTCGTCGGAATAGTCCTCGCCGAGCTTGTTCGCGATCTCGTTGTATTTGTCGAAGATCAGCTTGTCTTCGCAGTCGGCGATGACGTTGCCCCAGACGTCCTTGGTCGGGTCCAGCACCGGCTCTTGCGGCAGGTAGCCGCGACGCACGCCCTCGGCGGCCTTGGCCTCGCCCGAGAACTGGTCGTCCAGTCCAGCCATGATCTTCAGCAGGGTCGACTTACCCGAGCCGTTGACGCCGACGACGCCGATCTTGGCGTCGGAATAGAACGACAGCCAGATGTTCTCGAAGATCTTCTTGCCGCCGGGGAAGGCCTTGGTGAGACCTTGCATCTGGAAAATATATTGCTGAGCCATGGAGGGCGTCGGCCTCTTGCATATCGGATCGGGGGGTCGGGCGCTCAGATAGCCTTCGGGGCGGGATTCCGCAATGCGCCCGGCCCCCACGGGCCTGCGACAGCCTGTCATCCGGCTGTCGTCGCTGTGTCGAAAACCCGACATGGAACTGTCGGCGCGCTGTCGTCGACCGCTGATACCGCAGCTCTCCAAGCCGGCGCCGCTCCCCTTGAGCGCCGGCGTGGGGATTCAAACATGAAACGACACCTGATGTTGGGCGGGGCCTTGTGCGCCCTGCTGGCGGCCACGCCGCTCGTGGCCCTGGCCGCCGAACCCACCGCCGCGGCCGCCGACGCCGCTCCGCCCGCCGACGCCAACGAAGTCGACGCCGTCATCGTGCTGGGCCAAGGCCAGAGCCGCCAGGTCCAGACCATCAACACCACCCAGATCGAGGTCCTGGCCGCCGGCTCGAGTCCGCTGCGCGCCATCGAGAAGCTGCCGGGCGTCAGCTTCCAGTCGGCCGACGCCTTCGGCGCCTATGAATGGTCGACCCGCGTCGCCATCCGCGGCTTCGACCAGAGCCGCCTGGGCTTCACCCTGGACGGCGTGCCGCTGGGCGACATGAGCTACGGCAACTACAACGGCCTGCACATCAGCCGCGCCGTCACCAGCGAGGATCTGGGCAAGGTCGAGCTGGCCCAAGGCGCCGGCTCGCTGTCGACCGCCTCGACCTCGAACCTGGGCGGCACGCTGCAGTTCTTCACTCGCGATCCGTCGCGTGAGTTCAACATCCAGACCAACGCCACGGCCGGCTCCGACAGCATGTACCGGGTGTTCGGCCGGGTCGACACCGGCGCCATCGAGGGCCTGGGCGGCCTGCGCGCCTACGTTTCGGCCGTCGACCAGAAGGCCGACAAGTGGAAGGGCGGCGGCGAGCAGAAGCAGCTCCAGTACGACGCCAAGATCGTGCTGCCCCTGGGCGAGACCGGCTCGCTGACCGCGTTCTGGAACCACTCCGAGCGTCGCGAGCAGGACTACCAGGACATGTCGTTCGACATGATCAAGCGCCTGGGCCGCGATTGGGACAACTTCCAGCCCAGCTGGGCCAAGGCCGTGGGCGTCGGATCGGTGCTGAACAACCCGGCCCTCTACGCCTCGGGCCAACTGAACCCCGCCTCAGGCTACTGGACCGGCGTCGGCGCCAACCCCTACGCCGCCTATGGCGTGGCCAATCCCGACGACGCCTATTACGCCGGGGCCGGCGTCCGTGACGACGACATCTACTCGGTCGCGTTGAAGCACGACCTGGGCTCCATCGCCCGCTTCGACCTCACCGCCTATGGCCACCAGAACGAGGGCCAGGGCCTGTGGTACACGCCCTACCAAGTCAGCCCCGGCTACGGAACGGCCGGCTCGACCGCCGCCCCGCTGGCGATCCGCACCACCGAGTACGACATCGATCGCCACGGCTTGATCGGCAACCTGTATGTCGACCTGGGCAGCCACGCGGTCAGCGGCGGCTTCTGGACCGAGCGCAACGACTTCCACCAGGCCCGCCGGTTCTACGCCGAGACCGCCGCCCGTCCCTCGCGCGACCCCCTGGGCTTCCAGTCCAACCCGTTCAAGACCTCGTGGGACTACAAGTTCAGGACCAAGACCACGACCGGCTACCTGCAGGACGTCTGGACGGTGACCGACGCCCTGAAGGTCAATTTCGGCTTCAAGGCCCTGAAGGTCGAGAACGAGATCACCTCGATCGTCGGCAGCGTGAACGGCAAGATCGAGTCCAAGGACAGCTTCCTGCCCCAGGTCGGGGCGGTCTATGGCCTCAACGACGGCGTCGAGCTGTTCGCCGGCTACACCGAGAACATGGCCGCCTTCGTCTCGGCCGCCACCTCGGGTCCGTTCGCCTCGCAGAACCAGAGCGTGGTCGACTACGTGCGCGACAACCTCAAGCCCGAGACCTCCAAGACCTTCGAAGGCGGCGTCCGCTACAAGACCGATCGTTTCCAAGGCGTGGCGGCGCTCTATCACGTCGACTTCGAGAACCGCCTGGACAGCGCCAGCACGGCCCCGCCGATCCTGGGCCTGCCGGCGGTGCTGTCAAACGTCGGCGCGGTCGAGACCAGGGGGATCGAACTGGCCGGCCAGTACCGCCTGACCGACGCCTGGTCGCTGTACGGCTCCTACGCCTACAACGACTCCGTCTACAAGGACGACGTCCCCGGGGCCAACGGCTCGGTGGCCATGCAAACCAAGGACAAGGACGTGGTCTTCACGCCCAAGCACCTGTTCAAGGCGGTGCTGGGCTATGACAACGGTCCGGGCGTGTTCGCCAATCTCGGCGTCAGCTACACCAGCTCGCGCTGGTACACCTTCGAGAACAACGGCGGGAACGTCGAGGGCTTCACGGTGGCCGACCTGACGGTGGGCTACCGCTTCGCGGCGACTGACGGCCTGCTGGAAGGCCTGGAGGTTCAGGCCAACATCACCAACCTGACCGACGAGGACTACATCTCGACGGTGGGTTCGGGCGGCGCGGCCAAGGCCGATCCGACCGGCCAAACCATGACCCTGCTGCCCGGCGCCCCGCGCCAGGGCTATCTGACCATCCGCAAGCGGTTCTAGGATCGCGGCGTCATCAACGAGACCAAGGGCCGGAGGGAAACCTCCGGCCCTTTTTCCTGGCGCGTCCTCCAGGGGGGAGGACCTGAACTTTCCCTGCTGACAAGGGCGACGCTCGCCTCTAGCGTCCCGCGCCATGATCAGACCCTCGCTCCTGGCCATCGCGGCCTGCCTCGCCCTGACCTCGCCCGTGATGGCGGAAAAACTGACCCCTGAGCGCGTCTTCGCCGACCCCGCCCTGAACGGTCCCACGGCCAAGGGCGTGGCCTTGTCGCCCGACGGCAAGCGCGTCACCTATCTGAAGGGCAAGGCCGACGCGGCCAACGTCCAGGACCTGTGGGCGGCCGACGTCAAGGGCGGCGAGCCCTATCGCCTGATCGACTCGGCGGCGCTGTCGTCGGGGTCTAAGGAACTGTCGGAGGCCGAAAAGGCCCGCCGCGAACGGGCCCGCGTCTCGGCCCGCGGCATCGTCGAATACAGCTGGGACGAGGAAGGCCGCTTCATCCTCGTGCCGCTGGACGGCGACCTCTATCTGGACAGCGTCGCCGACGGCAAGGTCAGCCGCCTGACCGAAACGCCCGGCGACGAGGTCGACGCCAAGGTCTCGCCCAAGGGCGGCTTCGTCTCGTATGTCCGTGACCAGAACCTTTATATCAAACCGGTGGCTGGCGGGGCCGAGAAGGCCCTGACCACCGAAGGCAAGGACGCCCTGTCATTCGGCACGGCCGAGTTCGTCGCCCAGGAGGAAATGGACCGCTTCACCGGCTACTGGTGGAACCCGTCCGAGACCAGCATAGCCTACACCCGCGTCGACGAGAGCACGGTCGACGTCATCCCGCGCGCCGATATCGGTCCGGGCGGCGCCACGGTCGTCGAGCAGCGCTATCCGCGCGCCGGCCGCCCCAACGCCGTGGTCGACCTGTTCGTCCAGGACCTGGCGACCGGCAAGGTCGTGCAGATCGACCTGGGCCCGAACAAGGACATCTATCTCGCCCGCGTCGACTGGTCGGCCGACGGCAAGACCCTGTACGTCCAGCGCCAGACCCGCGACCAGAAGACCCTGGAGCTGATCGCCTACGACCCCGCCACGGGCAAGGGCCGGACGGTCCTGACCGACACCGACGCGCACTGGATCGAGCTGTCCGACGACTTCCGTCCGCTGAAGGACGGCAGCTTCCTGTGGTCATCGGAAAAGTCGGGCTACAAGCACCTCTATCACTACGCCGCCAACGGCAAGCTGATCGTCCAGGTCACCCAGGGCGACTGGCCCGTCAACGCCCTGGAAGGTGTCGACGAAGCCCGCAAGGTGGCGATCTTCACCGCCTCGATCGACACCCCTCTGGAGCGCCGGATCTACGAGGTTTCCTACACCAAACCCGGCAAGCCCAAGGCCCTGACCCCGGCCGGCGGCTGGTGGACCGCCAAGGTCGCCGAGACCGGCGGGGCCTTTACCGCCGGCTACAGCGATCCCAAGACCCCGCCCCAGACCGCGCTCTATGACGCTACCGGCAAGCGAGTGCGCTGGATCGAGGAGAACCGGCTCGACGCCAGCCACCCCTACTGGCCCTACGCCGCCACGCTTCCCGTCCCGGAGTACGGCGTGCTGAGGGCGTCCGACGGCGAGGTGCTGCACTACGAGATCCTCAAGCCGATCGGCTTTGATCCGACGAAGAAGTATCCGGCCATCGTCTCGGTCTATGGCGGCCCGCACGCCCAGACTGTCAGCAAGAGCTGGCAGAGCGTGCGCGAGCGGCCCTATCTCGAGGACGGCTATGTGATCTTCAAGCTGGACAACCGCGGCAGCACCAACCGGTCGGCCAAGTTCAAGCGCGCGCTCGATCGCCGGATGGGCACGGTGGAGGTCGAGGACCAGTTGGTCGGGGCCAAGTTCCTGGCCGGCCTGCCCTATGTCGACGCCGACAAGCTGGGCGTCATGGGCTGGTCGTACGGCGGCTTCATGACCCTGATGCTGATGACCGCGCCCGACACCCCGTTCAAGGCCGGCGCGGCCGGCGCTCCGCCGACCGAGTGGGGTCTCTACGACACCCACTACACCGAGCAGTTCATGGGCAAGCCGGAGGAGAACAAGGACGGCTACGCCAATTCCGACGTGATCAACCGCCTGAACGCCCTGAAGCCGAACAGCCTGCTGCTGCTGCACGGCATGGCCGATGACAACGTCATCTTCGAAAATAGCACCCGCCTGATCGCGGCCCTGCAGAAGAACGCCACCCCGTTCGAGATGATGCTCTATCCGGGCGAGCGCCACAGCGCGCCGGGCAGCAAGACCAAGGGCCTGCACGTGCTGAAGACCCACCTGGAGTTCTTCGATCGGCAGCTGAAGGGGCGGTAGCGACGGCGAACGGAGGGGACGCGCCGACGGGCGCGTCCCCGTCCTATCTAGAGTCCAAGCGCCTCCAGCACGGCGTTCGCCCGCGCGGCGACGTCGACCTTCGGCAGGATCGAGACCGCGTAGCCCAACCGCTCGTAGGCCTCCAGCAACCGCTTGTACTCCTCCCGCGCCGCCTCGAACCCGTGGGGGCGCTCGGGGTCGTTGACGTAGATGTCGGACCAGGGCGGGACCAGGAACACCCGCGAGTGATAGCGGTGAGCGCCGCCCATCGACGCAAGCACCGCCTCCCCTGTCGCATGGTCCAGGGCCGCCGCCGCATCGATCAGGCCGCGATCGAAGAACACCCAGCCGTCCAGGTCCGCCGCGACCGCCCGATCCTTCAGCGCCATCGCGACGGCTCGCCGCGCGAAGGCCGCCGCGTCGATCCACGGCAAGGCCGCGCCGTCGCCCGCCAGTTCCTCGCGCACGATCCGCCGTCCGGGCTCTTCGACCACTGCATGGCCGCGCCGCGCGAGCTCAGCCAGCAGCGTGGACTTGCCGCCGCCGGAGCAGCCCGAGATGACGACGAAACGGTGCATGGGGGTTCCTTTTTTACGGGAGTCGCCCAAGACGGGAGGGCCTGGGGTCATTCACCCCGCCGCGCTTCCGGCCTATTTAGAACCCCATGACCGACACCGTCGCCCCCGATTCCAACGCCCAGGCCTATTCCGTCTCGGAACTGGCCTTCGCTCTGAAGCGCACGCTGGAAGACCGCTACAGCTTCGTGCGACTGCGCGGCGAGCTTTCCAAGGTCACTCACCACTCCAACGGCCACGTCTACCTGACCATCAAGGACGACAAGGCCGCCATCGACGGCGTCGTCTGGAAGGGCAATGTCCGTCAACTCCAGATCCGGCCCGAGCATGGGCTGGAGGTGATCGTCACCGGCAAGATCACCACCTATCCGGCGGGCTCGCGCTACCAGATCGTCATCGAGACCATGGAGGCCGCGGGGGTCGGCGCGCTTCTCGCCCAACTTGAACGCCTGAAGGCGAAATTGGCTGGAGAGGGCCTGTTCGCGCCGGACCGCAAGCGCCCCCTGCCCTCGATGCCGGCCGTGGTCGGCGTGATCACCAGCCCCACCGGAGCGGTAATCCGCGACATCCTGCACCGCATCCGCGACCGCTGGCCCTGCCAGGTGCTGGTCTGGCCCTGCGTGGTGCAGGGCGACGCCGCGGCCGGCCAGGTCTGCGCGGCGATCCGCGGCTTCAACGCCATCGTCCCGGGTGGGCCCGTACCCCGTCCCGACGTCATCATCGTCGCCCGGGGCGGCGGCTCGGTCGAGGACCTGTGGGCGTTCAACGACGAGACGCTGGCCCGGACGGTCGCCGAGGGGACGATCCCGCTGATCTCGGCCGTCGGCCACGAGACCGACACCACCCTGATCGACTTCGTCTCCGACCGCCGCGCGCCGACCCCGACCGCCGCGGCCGAGATGGCCACGCCCGTGCTGGCCGAGTTGCGGGCCCTGGTCAGCGACTATGACCGTCGGCTGAACAATTGCGGCGGCCGGGCGATCGAGGAGCGGCGGACCCGCCTCGTCAGCGCCGCCCGCGGCCTGCCCCGCCCCGCCGACCTGCTGGCCCTGGCCCAGCAGCGTCTGGACCTGGCCGTGCGAGGCCTGCCGCGGCTGGACGACCTTACCGCGCCCGCCGAGCGCCGGTTCAAGGAGGTCGCCGCGCGGCTCGACGCGGCCCTGGGCCGAAATACCGACATCCACGCCCGCGACCTGCTGAAAGTCACCGCCCGCCTGTCGCCCGACACCCTGCACCGCCAACGCGCCGACTGCGGCCGCCGGGTCGAGGATCTGGGGAGGCGACTGGACCTGGCGGCCAGGCGCGTTCCCGAACGCGTCGCCCAGCACGCCCGCCTGCCGGCGCTGCAGGAGCGGATGAACAACTGCGCCCATCGCCGCCTGGAGCGCGAGACCGACCGGCTGACCAGTCTGGACAAGTTGCGGCTGTCGCTCGATCCCCGGCGGCCTCTGGAGCTGGGCTTCGCTTTGGTTCGCAAGGCCGACGGCGCGATCGCCCGTTCGGCCGCCGAACTGACCAGCGGCGAGCGCGTGAACCTGCAGTTCAAGGCCGGCGATCGCAACGCGGTGATCGACGGCGAGCCCTCGTCGCCGCCCACAGCGGCCGCGCCCCGGCCGGCCCCTCGCCCCAAGCCGCCGCCGTCCTCCGATCAAGGCAGCCTCTTTTAAGCCCGTCCCGGCTCACCACCTGTTCCCCAGACCACAACTGGCGTAGAAGACCCTCATGAACGCGTTCGACCCCAATCTCGGCAAATCCGGCGGCCCCGCCGTGGTGCACTACGGCGACGGCGAATTCGCCATCATGAGCCCCGGCCAGTACGTGTTGTGCGCCGTCACCGGCGCGAAGGTCTCGCTGGAGAACCTGCGGTACTGGAGCCCCGAACTGCAGGAAGCCTACGTCGGCCCCGCCGAGGCCCTGAAGCGCTGGCAGGAGAGCCGGGCCTGAACCGCCCGGGCGGTCGGTGATCGAATTCGCCCGGCCACACGCTTAAAGAGAACTTTGTTTTGCGAAATCCCCTATGAGGGGATCGACATCCCGCTAGCTCTACCGTAATCCCGCTCCATCCCCTTTTTCGCGATGGAGGTCTGCTCGCATGTCGGCGACGCTAGAACAGCTGCGCTTTCTGCTGGTGGACGACAATCAGCACATGCGGGTGATCGTCTCGACGATCCTGAAGAGCGTGGGCGTGCGGCACGTGCTCGAGGCGGTGGACGGCGCCGAGGCTCTGCAGGTGGTTCGCGACCATCAGATCGACATCGCCATCGTCGACTTCCGCATGTCGCCCCTGGACGGCGTGCAGTTCACCCAGCTGGTGCGCCAGTCGCCCGACAGCCCCGACCCGTTCCTGCCGATCATCATGCTGACCGGTTTCGCCGAACGGAACCGGGTGTTCGAGGCCCGCGACGCCGGAGTCACCGAGATCGTCGTCAAGCCGGTCACCGCGCGCTCGCTGCTGGATCGCATCAACACGGTGATCTTCAAGCCCCGGCCGTTCATCCGCACCGACGACTATTTCGGCCCCTGCCGCCGCCGTCGCGACGACCCGGCCTACGAGGGCCCCCGCCGTCGGGGCGATGAACGCAGGCTGGAGCTTTAAGGAAGGGCCTAGTCGCCCGCCGCCGCCATCGCCGCATAGACCTCGTTGGGCCAACGGCGATGGACCCAGAACCATTCCTCGGGCCGCTCGCGGATGCGGTCCTCCATGAACGCGTTGATCAGCCTCACCCCGGCCTCGATGTCGGCGGTGCGGTCGCCGGTCTCGGGCAGGTGGATCGGGTCGTGCACCACGGCCCGGAAGCGCGCGCCCTTGGTGCGCTGCACCGACATCGGCTGCAACACCGTGCCGAACCGGATCGCCAGGCGCGACGGCCCCGGCGCGGTGCGGACCGGGTGACCGAAGAACGGCGCCTCGACGCCGTTGTTGAACTTCTGGTCGTTCATCAGCGCCACCGACACGCCGCGCTTCATGGCCTCCAGCAGCTCCCGCGCCCCGTCCCCTCCCTTGGGGGCGAAGAGCCGGACGCCGTAGCGGAACCGGCTGGCCTTGATCCGATCATCGACATAGGGATTGTTGGCGGCGCGATAGGTCATCTCGCAGGCGACGCCGGAATCGACGATCGCGGCGGGCATCACCTCCCAGTTCGACAGATGGCCCGAAACGAACACCACCGGGACCTTGTCGGCGGCGATCTGGAACAGGCGCTCCTGGTTGATCACCTCCACACGGCCGGTGGACGGCAGGATCTTGTCCATCAGCGGAAACTCCGCGAAGGTCCGCCCCAGGCCGTCCCACTGCGCCTTCAGCATGGCGTTTCGCCACGCCTCGTCCTTATCCGGAAAAGCCAGCTTGAGATTTCGCGTCGCCACCTTGTGGGCCCCGCTGAGCGGGCCGACCGTGCGGCCCAGCCAGCCGCCGAACGCCGACGCCCCATCGACGCCAAGCAGGCGCACCACGCCGATGAAGAGGTCGAAACCCAGCGCTTCCGCGCGCCACAAGAGGTCCTGGGCCAAAGGCCGACGCTTATCCGACATGACGCCTTATTAGCCTGCTTCGCGAAGGAACGGGACCCAGCGCGTGCGTCGAGCGAACGCCGCTCGGCATGCGACTTGCGGATATCGCCCCAGCCGTTCCGTTTCGGGACGGAACATGAAATCGGGGCGAGATCATGGGTAATGACATCGATGTTTACCTGGGCAAGCGATTGCGACGACGTCGTCGACTCCTGGGCCTGACTCAACAACAGCTGGCCGGCGCCGTCGGGGTGCGTTTCCAGCAGATCCAAAAATACGAATGCGGCGCCAATCGCATCTCGGCCGCTCGCCTCTGGCAGCTGTCCGAGGCGCTGGAGGTTCCGGTCGGCTACTTCTACGACGGGCTGTCGGGCCGCGCGGTGAAGGACGTCGATGTCGAGGCCGAAGGCAGCGAAATGTTCGCCCGCAAGGAGACGTTGGACCTGGTCCGCGCCTATTACCTGCTGGGCGAGCGTCCGCGTCGGCGCCTGCTGGACCTGGCCAAGTCGCTGCACGGCGCGGACTCCGTCGAGGCCTAGGTTCGCGAACGGTGGCGTCGAGTCGAAGGGCGGGCTAATCCTCCGACCATGACCCTCGCCGCCGATCATTTCGCCCAGCTTGACGCCTTCGTCATCGATCTCAACCGCGTCTCGGCGGCGGCGATCCTGCCGCTGTTCCGGGCCGACCATGGGCTGGAAGACAAGGGCGCGGGCAAGAACCTGCCGCGCGACAGCCACGCGGCCTTCGATCCGGTCACCGAGGCCGATCGCGGCGCCGAGGCGGCGATCCGCAAGCTGATCGGGGAACGCTATCCCGATCATGGCGTGATCGGCGAGGAGTACGGCGAGGACCGTCCCGACGCCGAGTTCGTCTGGGTGCTCGATCCCATCGACGGGACGCGCGCCTTCATTTCCGGTCTGCCCCTGTGGACCACCCTGATCGGCCTGCGCCATCAGGGACGTTCGGTGCTGGGCTCGATCGGCCAGCCCTACACCGGCGAGATCTTCATCGGCTCGGCCGCCGGCTCGCGGCTGCGGTCGCGTGACGGCGAGCGACCGATCCGGGTGCGTGAGTGCCCGCTGCTGACCGACGCGATCATCGCCACCACGGATCCCGACGCCTGTTTCGACGGCGCCGAGCGCGGCGCCTGGCTGCAGGTCCGGGCCGCCGCCAAGCTGGCCCGGCTGGGCTGCGACGCCTATGCCTACGCCATGGTCGCCATGGGCAAGATGGACATGGTCATCGAGGCCGGACTGCAGTCGTGGGACATCGAGGCCGCCATTCCTGTGATCGAGGGCGCCGGCGGGGTGGTCGCCAACTGGCGCGGCGAACCGATCGGCCCGAACGGCGGCCAGATGGTCATCGCCGGCGATCGCCGCTGCCTGGACGAGGCGTTGGTCAGTCTGAGGCGTTCGGCGAAATAAGCGGCTCGCGCGGCGCGACCGGGGCGACGGTCTCGTCGAAGGCTCGCCAGAAGACGTCGCGGCGAGGATCCGTCTCGATCAGGATCTCGTGAAAGGCCCCCGCGACCTCGACATAGCGTCCGTTGGGAATGCGGGCCGCCATCCGTTGCTGGTCGGCGTTCAGCACGCGGTTGTCCAGCTGGGCGGCGACGATCGTCACCGGAATCGCGATGTGCTCCACCCGCCCCGCCCCACGGAGCCAGGCGCAGGCCGAGATAGCGAAGTCCGCCCAGCCCCAGGTCATGCCGCCCACGGCGATGCGCGGATCGGCGCGCAACTGAGCCTGGTAGCGGTCGTAGCGCGCCTCGTCATGGGTCAGGGCGTCGCCGACGAAGGTCTGGGCCAGGGGATCGTAGCGTCCGCCCTGCACATAGCCGCCGGAAAGCCCGACACGCGACAAGGTCCAGGACAAGGGCGCGGCGACCCAGGGCGGGACGCCCGCGGTGTTCAGCCCCAGCATCGGCGCCGACAGGACGGCCGCCGAAAAGCGCTTCTCGCCATGGGCCAGAGCCAGCATGGCCAGGCAGCCGCCCATCGAGTGGGCGACGGCGATCCAGGGCTTGGGAAGGCGCGCCTCGAACGTGTCGAGCAGAGCCTCGTAGTCGGCGAGAAAGGGTTTGAAGCCCCTGGCGTGCCCCTTCAGGCGATCAGGCAAGGCGCGCGCCGAAAGGCCTTGGCCGCGCCAATCGTGCGCCAACACCACGAAGCCGCGGTCCAGCAGGTCCTGCACGACCTCGAAATATTTTTCGATCGGTTCGCTGCGGCCGGGACTGACCACGACAGAACCGCGCGCTTCACCAGGCGGCGCAAATAAAGCGGCGCGGAGGGTCGCCCCGTCCGCGCCGCTGAACCATTCGGCCTTTCCATGGTCGGGAGCGGGCGCCTCGGGAATCGAGACCAGCGGCGCCGCGTCCCCCATGGATCAGCGCATCTTCGCGAAGAGAGCCGCCATCTTCGATTGCAGCGCCATGGCCGTTCCCATGTCCGACAGCTTCAGCTTGCCGGTCATCACCGCCATGGTCGGGTCCAGCGAGCCGGCGCCGATGGCCAGCAGGTCGTCCATCGACAGGGTCATGGTCAGGTCGGCGGGCTTGTCCTCGTTGGTCACCGAACCGCCGTCGATGTGGATGACGCCCGCGTCCTTCAGATCGAACTTCAGGCTCTTGCCCAGGCCGCTGTCGTCGCCGACGGCGCCTTTGATACGGTCGGTGATTTCCTGCAACGTCGCCATTACGCGTCTCCCTCTAGTGCGCGTGGATTCTGGGCGGCAGACTGGCCGCTGGATGGCCGCGAGTAAACACTGTTCAGACGCGCCGACGGGTTATTTCTTCTTGTCATAAAAGCCCACGCTGACGGGCATCTTGCCAAGCCGGACCCTCATCGCGCCCTCGAACTGCTCGGGACGATAATAGGGCATGCCGTCGATGACGGGCAGCGGCCGGGAGCTTCCGTCGGGGAACTCGACCCTCCCCGTTTCCGCCTTCGCGAAGGCGATCCCGGTCATGGTGGGCGCCATCAACGCCATCGCTCCCGCCGCCTTGCGGATCGCCGCGTTGGAGTCCTTCACGGTCACCGCCAGTTCCTGCGCGTCATACTCCATGGCCGGCTTGAGAGCCGGATTCAGGTCCATGCCCACGCCGAACTTGCTGCTCGACGGGACGTCGAACGCGACCTGGGCCTTCGCCTCAAGCTGGGCCAGGGTGGGCAGACGTTCGAAGCGGCCGGTCGCGGCGTCGATCGGCAATGGCGTCCGAGCGCCGCCGCTCTCGACCAGCGCCGCCTTTACCCCGGCCGCCCGCTTGCCGCCCTGTTGAAGGCTGTAGGTGACCCTGAGGCGAGCGCGTTCCGCCGCCGGGACCTTGAGAAAGGCTTCCAGGAACGGAAACACCTTGCCCGCCGGAACGAGCTTGCCGGCGTCGGCGAGGGTCAGGGACGGAACCGCGACCGCGAGCGCCAGGAAAACGGCCGCCAAGGCGGCGCGCCTGTTCAGGCTCATTTGGGCTTCACGAACTTGAGGGTCATCCGGTCGCTCTCTCCGATGGCGTCGTACTTGGCGTGATCGAAGCCGGGCTCGGCGGGCTCGCCGCGCGGCGCGGACAGGCGGGTCGGCGGCAGGGTCCAGACACCGAACGGATGATCCTTGGTGTCCTTGGGATTGGCGTTGATCTCGCTCTGGCCCGCCAGGACGAAGCCCGCCTCCTTGGCCATTTCGATCACATAGGCCTGCTGCACATAGCCGTCGGCGGCCAGCACGTCCTGCACGCGGCCCGGCTCTCCCCGATGTTCCTCGATACCGAGCACGCCGCCGGGTTTGAGCGCGGCCAGGGCCTCGTGGAAGGCCTTTTCGGCCAGGCCCGCGGCCATCCAGTTGTGGAGGTTGCGCAGGAACAGCACCAGATCGGCCGACCCTGGCGGCGCCGCCGGCCCGCTGGTCGGGCCAAAGGCGGTGATGGTCACGTCGCCATAGACCTTCTTCTTGTCGGTCAGCTTGCGCCGATAGGCCTCCACGGCCTCCTTGGCGCTCGGATCGTCCGGCAGGTCGGTCTGCAACGACGCCGCGTAGAGCTTGCCGCCGGTCGCGGCCAGATAAGGCGCGAGGATGTCGGTGTACCACCCCGTCCCGGGCCAGAACTCGACCACGGTCTGGCCCGGCTTCAAACCCCAGAATTCCAGGCTCTCGACGGGATGGCGCCAGGCGTCGCGGCCCTTGTCGGCGGGCGAGCGCCAGTCACCCTGGGTCGCCGCCTTGAGGCTCATGGTCTCGGTTTTCGCCGTCGGCCTGGCGGCGTCGGGCTTGGCTTTGCGACCGCAACCGGCCAGCCCGACGGACGCCGCGCCCGCCAGCAGCCCTCGCCGCGACCATCGAAGTTCCGGACCCATGCCTCGCCCCACCATCAACTCAGCTCACGATCATGCACCCGACCTTGGCGAAACGGCGCCGGGCCGGTGAAGTTTTCAGCCCGGCTTGCGGAAGCGCAGGGTCATGCGGTCGCTCTCGCCGATGGCGTCGTACTTGGCGCGATCAAAGTTCGGATCAGCGGCCTGGCCGTCCGGCGCGGCCTGCCGGGTCGGCGGCAGGGTCCAGACCCCGAACGGGTGATCCTTGGTGTCCTTGGGATTGGCGTTGATCTCGGACTCGCCGTCCAGCTTGAAGCCGGCCTTTTCCGCCAGGGCCACCACGGTTGCGGTCGCCAGATAGCCGTCCGCGCCCTTGTCGGTCTCCGACTTGGGATCGGCTCGGTGGTCCTCGACCGCCAGGATCCCGCCGGGCTTCAGCACTTCGAAGAAATCCTTGAAGATCTTGTCGGCGACACCTGGCTGGACGGTCCAATTGTGGACGTTGCGCGCCGTCAGGACCAGATCGGCCGATCCCGCCGCGCCCAAGGGACCGGCGACCGGCCCAAAGTTCACGAACCGCACCGTCCCGTACTTGGCCGGGTCCATGAACCGCGTCTCGAAGTTCGCCCGGCCCTTGCGGGCGCCGTCCGAGATCTTCGGATTGGCCAGGTCGGCCAGACCCGCGACGTAGGTTCCGCCTGTGGCCTTGGCGTAGGGCGCCAGGATCTCGGTCCAATAGCCGCCGCCCGGCGACACCTCGATCACGGTCTGGTTGGGCCTAAGCCCCCAGAACGCCAGGCTCTCATAGGGGTGGCGGGCTCCATCGCGGGCCACATTGGCCGGCGTCCGGCCGGGCGAGGCGACGGCGGCCTGCAGCGCGGCGTCGGCGGCGAAAACCGGCGAGGCGGAAAGACAGAGCGTCGCGGCGGCGACCTGTAGGAGACGGCGGCGGCAGATCATCGTCGAAACGCTCCAAGGCGGGCCAGAGGCCGGGCCGGCCGACCTTAGCCGGGGCGGACCGGCGATCAAGCCTTTCACCTCCGCGGGGCTCTTGAAGTCGAAAATCGGCTCACCACCTTGGTCTCGAAGGTGCTGGAAACCCAGGCCTTCCGGATCGCCGGCGATGCCTGTCCAGGGTCGCCAAAGGTCTGAACAGACTGAACAACCTTGCTTTGAAAGAAGGATGTCACCATGCGTACGATCGACCTTTCCCCCCTCTATCGCTCCGTCGTCGGGTTCGACCGGCTGGCCGCCCTGCTGGACGCCGCCGCCTCGAACGAAGCCGCCTCGGGCTATCCCCCCTACAACATCGAGCGCACCGCCGAGAACGCGTACCGCATCGAGATCGCCGTCGCCGGCTTCAAGTCGGAAGAGCTCGGCATCGAGGTGAAGGAAAACCTTCTCACCGTCACGGGCCGCAAGCCGGCCAATGACGAAGCCAAGCGCTACCTGCACCGCGGCCTGGCCGAGCGCAACTTCGAGCGCCGCTTCCAGCTGGCCGACTACGTGGTCGTGACCGACGCCGCCCTGTCGGACGGCCTGCTGTCGATCTCTCTGAAGCGTGAGCTGCCCGAAGCGCTCAAGCCTCGCACGATCGAGATCAAGGCGGGCTCGCCTCTGATCGAAGGCGACAAGGTGGAAGGCGAAAAGGCGGCTTAATCGCCGCTCGCGCGTTCTATCTTCGCCCTCTAGACTTTCGAGGCGGCGTGGCGACACGCCGCCTCTTTTTCTGCGCCTTATCCCAGGGGGCGGCGGCCTAACCGCCGACCAGATCCAGGCCCTCGACCTGGGTCAGGTCGCAATTGCGCAGGCTGGCCTTGGTCAGGCGAGCGTCGGTCAGGTCCGCGCCGCGCAGGTCGGCGCCGTCAAGCACGGCCTCGCTGAGGTCCGCGGCTTGCAGCATCGCATAGCGCAGACGCGAGGCCTTGAGATCGACGAGGGTCTTGCGGTTCGGCCCCAGGGGCAGCGGCGACAGGACCGCCTGGCGCAGGTCCGCCTTGGTCAGGTTGGCGCCGGCCAGCTTGGCTCCGCGCAGATCCGCGCCGCGCAGATTGGCGGCCCGCAGGTCGGCGTTGCGCAGATCGGCGCCCTGAAGGTGGGTTCCGGCGAGATCGACCCCGACCAAGCAGGCCCCCGAAGCGCGCATGGCGGTCAGGCGCAGGCCCTTGAGCCGGCCGCCGAGCGGCCGGAGGTCCTCGCCGTCCAGTCGTGCGGGGGAACCCTCCTTGCCGCCCGTCCTGCACCAGGTCTGGTTGGCCAGGCACCGCTCATGGAGCTCCTCGGCCTGGGACACTGCTTGCTCGGTGGGATCCATCAGGCAGCCCTGCATCACCGCGCCGTTGGTTCGGGCCCGAGAGAGGTCGACGCCCGCCATGACCGCGCCGGTAAAGTTCGCCCCTTCCAGATTGGCGCCCTTGACGTCCGCGCCGTCCAGGATCGCGCCGCTCAGATTGGCTTCCTTGAGATTGGCGCCCGTCAGCTTGGCGCCGCGCAGCGAGCAGTCGCTGAAGTCGGCCTTGAAGGCTGAAACGCCGGAGAACTGCGAGCCGTCGAGCGTCGCGCCCGAGAAGTTGACCTCGTCGAGCTCGCCCTTGCGCGCCTCGTGCCGGATGGTTTCCAAGCCTTTGCGGGGGTGCGGGATGGCCACCTGGCCTTCGCGGAAGTCGGCTTGGGTCAGGTCGGCCTGGGACAGGTTGCCGCCGCGCAGGCACGCCCCCCGCAGGTCGGCGCGCACCAGGACCGCCTGTCGCAGGTCGGCCTTGCGCAGATCGGCGCCGAACAGGTTGGCCCGTTCCAGCCGCGTACGAACCATGCGGCAACCGTCGAGGATCGAAGCCGAAAAGTCCGCGTCGGCCAGGTTGCGGAAGGACATGTCCAGGCCGGAGAGGTTCATGAACCGCAGCGAGGCGCGCCTGCCGCCCTGTCGACCGGCGATGAAGTTTTCGTGCGAGGCCACGATCATGTCGAGCTCGGCCTGGCTGAGACGACGACGTCCCGCAATGCTCTGCGCCGCGCTCATGCTTAACGCTTCTCCCCCGAGAAACCGGTGATCGCCAAGGCATAGAGGCGATCGGCGAGCGAAGCGTTAAGACCGCGCCATTTTGCCGCAACTTTTACAAATAGATCGCGAAAGTTCGCGGATAAGCAGTCGGCGCCTAGATCACGTCGTCCAAGCCGCGAGCCCCCAGGCGGATCGCCCCGGTGATGTCGACGTCCTTGAGCAGCGCGTTGGTGAAGTTGGCGCGGGACAGGTCGGCGCCGCTGAGGCACGCCTGGCGCAGATCGGCGCGGGCCAGATCCGCGTTGGTCAGCAAGGCGCCGGTCAGGTCGCTGGGCAGCAGACGGTCGCGCCCGATCAGCAACGGCCCCAGTTGGGCCTCGCGCAGGTCCGACCCGGCCAGCTTGGCGCCCTTCAGCCGCGCCCCGCGCAGGTCGGCGCGACGCAGGTTGCAGGAGCGCAGATCGGCCCCTTCCAGCTGGGCGCCCTGCATCTGGGCGCTTTCCATGTCCAGGCCGTAGAACACCGCTCCCTTGGCCGAAAGGGCCGTCAGGTTGAAGCCGCGCACGGATTTCAGATTTCGCAGGTCGGCCTTGTCGAACACCGAGGGCTTGCCCTCCGCGCCGCCGGTCTCGCACCATTTGGCGTGGTCGGCGATCATCTGCTCGTAGGGCATCTCGGACACGTCCTTGCCCAAGGCCTTGTCGGTCAGGGCGCCGTCCATGTTGGTGTCGTTGATGTTCCAGGACATGGTCTTGGCGCCGACCAGGACGGCGTTGCGCAGATCCGCCCCGGCCAGGTTGGCGCCCGACAGGTCGGCTCCCGCCAGATTGGCGCCGTTGAAATTGGCCTGCTTGAGGTTGGCGCGCACCAGCTTGGCGTCCTTGAGGATCGCGTCGCTGAAGTCGGCCTTGGTGGCGATGATGCCCGAGAGACGCGAGCGTTCCAGGTTGGCGCCGGCCAGGATGGCGCCGTGGGCCTGGGCTTCACGCTGGGTCGGTTCAATGATCCGATAGCCTTCCTTACGGTCGGCCGCGGCGATCTGCCCCTCGCGCAGGTCGGCTTCGAACAGGTCCGCCCCGGTCAGGTTGGCGCCCCGCAGGCTGGAGCCGCGCAGGTCGGCGCGCCGCATCGAGGCGTCGGTCAGGTCCGAGCCCTGCATGTCGGCGCCGTACATGGCGGCGTTGTCGAGCTTGGCGCGCCGCATGTCGCACCCGACCATCAGGGCGCCGGTGAAGTCGGCGTCGCAGAGATTGCGGCCGGTCAGCGACAGGCCGGACAGATCGCAGAAGGCAAAGACGGCGCGCGCGCCTCCCAGCCGAGCCGACCACAGACGGTCGTGCTTGGCGCAGATCACGTCCACGTCATGTTGCGTCAGGCGCTTATGCTCTTGGCCTGCCGCGGCTGAGGCGCTCATGGCTGCTCGTATCGACTCCCCCGAGGGGCTTGAGCCTTACAATGCGCCAGACCGCATTAACGCTGCGTTTCCAAGCATTTCGGGACGCTTGGAGCCCTTTTATCTCCGCGTCCCGAGCGGCGCCTAACCGACCGCCGGAAGCGGCTGGGCGCGGCTCTCGTCCAGGTAGCGCGCGCCGGTCGGCTTGAGGTTCGCATCCAGGTCGATCACCAGCGGATTTCCGGTGGGAATCTCGACATGGACGATGTCGTTGTCGGGCACGTTGAACAGGTGCTTGACGATCGCCCGCAGCGAATTGCCGTGGGCGGCCACCAGGATGGTCTCACCGGCGGTCAGCTTGGGTGCGATCGCGGCTTCCCAGTAGGGCAGCACGCGGACCAGGGTGGTCTTCAGGCTTTCGGTGGACGGCAGAGCCTTGCCGGCGTAGCGGCGATCCTTGCTGAAATCGTACTCGCCGCCCGGCGCCAGCTCCGGCGGGGGGATGTCGTAGGACCGGCGCCAGATGGTGACCTGCTCTTCGCCGTGCTTCTGGGCGGTCTCGGCCTTGTTCAGCCCGGTCAGGCCGCCGTAGTGGCGCTCGTTCAGGCGCCAATCCTTGGTGACCGGCACGAAGCTCTGGTCGGCGGCGTCCAGCGCCAGGTTGCAGGTGCGGATCGCCCGGGTCTGGACCGAGGTGAAGGCCTCGTCGATATCGACACCGGCGGCCTTGATCAGCTCGCCGCCCTTGCGGGCCTGGGCCTCGCCCTCGGCGGTCAGATCGACGTCCACCCAGCCGGTGAAGCGGTTTTCGAGATTCCATTGGCTCTGGCCGTGGCGCAGCAGGACGAGAACGGGCATCGGACCTCCAGGATGTGACGCAGGGCGGGCTAAGCCCGAGGCGACGCCGCGTCAAGCGCCCAGCCCCTCATCTCGCCCCTCTCTCGCCCTTCTCTCCCCGGGTCGGCGTGCTATAGGCAGGCCATGCCCGATCGCATCCTCATGCCCTTCCTGGCGCTCATTGGCCTGGCCCTGATCGCGTTCTCGCTCGTCTGGCCGCAGGGCTACGGCGCCCGTTCCCCAAACCCGTTCGGCTCGGTGCCGATCCAGCAGACGCCGGAAATGCGGATCAAGATCCAGCGCGAAAAGGACGCCGCCGCCTTGCACGAGCAGCAGGCGCGACAGCAGATCAGCGACGCCCGCGCCGCCGAGGCCACCGCGCCGTGAGCGGCTTCGACGCCATCGCGGTCGGCCAGCGGGTGCTGAACGCCGAGGCCGAGGCCTTGGCCCAGCTATCGGCGGGCCTGGACGAATCGTTCGTCCGCGCCGTCGAAACCCTGTTCGACGCCAAGGGGCGAGCGGTCTGCACCGGCATCGGCAAGTCCGGCCATGTGGCGCGCAAGATCGCCGCCACCCTGGCCTCGACCGGCTCGCCCGCCATGTTCGTCCATGCCGCGGAGGCCAGCCACGGCGATCTGGGCATGATCGGCCAGGGCGATGTGGTGCTGGCCCTGTCCAAGTCCGGCGAGGCGCGGGAGCTGTCCGACACCCTGTCCTACGCCAAGCGGTTCTCGATCCCGATCATCGCCGTCACCGCCGTGGCCGACAGCCAGCTGGGCCGGGCGGGCGACGTCCTGCTGCTGCTGCCCGACGCGCCCGAGGCGACGTCCGAGGTCAGCGCCCCGACCACCTCGACGACGCTGCAGATGGCCCTGGGCGACGCCCTGGCCGTGGCCCTGCTGGAGCGGCGCGGCTTCACCGCCAGCGATTTCCGGATCTTCCATCCCGGCGGCAAGCTGGGCGCCATGTTGCGGACGGTCGGCGACCTGATGCATGGCGAGGGCGAGCTGCCCCTGACCCGCGAAGCCGCCCCCATGCCCGAGGCGCTGCTGGTGATGAGCGAGAAGCGCTTCGGCGCGGTCGGCGTGGTCGCGCCGGACGGGACCCTCAGCGGCCTGATCACCGATGGCGACCTGCGCCGCCACATGGACGGCCTGATGAGCCATGTCGCCGGCGAAGTAATGACCCGCGCGCCCCTGACCATCGCCCCCGCCGCCCTGGCGGCCGAGGCCCTGAAGCTGATGAACGAGCGGCGCATCACCGTGTTGTTCGTGGTCGATCATGGCCGACCGGTCGGCATCCTGCACGTCCACGACCTGCTCCGGGCCGGCGTGATCTAGGTTGGGGACATGCCCATGGGCGTGTCCCTAACAGGCGCGCGGACAGGCTTGGGGACACGCGCGAGCGTATGTCCCCCTCCGGGAAGCTTAGTGGGATGTGATCCCACGCCTCCCGATCATTTGGATCGAACCGAAAAATCAGCTTAGCTGCCGGTCGATCCCTCGCGAGTCTTCCATGCGCGCCCTCCTCACCGCCCTCGCCCTGATCCTGGCCCCCGCCGGAGCCCAGGCCGCCCAGCCGATCCTGCTCAAGCCCGCCCGGGTCTGGACGGCCGAGGACGCCGGTCCGCCGCACGAGGGCTGGGGCGTGCTGGTCAAGGAGGGCAGGATCGCCGCCGTCGGGCCGGCCGCCGGTCTGGACGCCGCGGAAGCCGAGGTGATCGACTTGCCGGGCGCCACCGTCATCCCCGGCCTGATGGACCTGCACAGCCACCTGCTGCTGCATCCCTACAACGAGACCTCGTGGGACGATCAGGTGCTCAAGGAGGCGCCGGACTACCGGATCGTGCGGGCGACGGTGCAGGCCAAGGCCACGCTGGACGCCGGCTTCACCACCTTGCGCGACTTGGGCACAGAAGGGGCGGGCCTGGCCGACGTCTCGCTGCGCAAGGCGATCAAGGACGGGCTGATCCCCGGCCCCCGCCTGTTCGTCGCCACCCGGGCCATCGTCGCCACCGGCGCCTACGGCCCGGCCCGGCGCAACTACAGTCCCGACGCCGACCTGCCGCAGGGCGCGCAGGAGGCCAGCGGCATCGACGAGGCGGTGCGGGCGGTGCGCGAGCAGGCCGGAGCCGGCGCCGACTGGATCAAGATCTACGCCGACTATCGCGTCGGCCCCGACGGCTCGACCCAGCCGACCTTCAGCCTGGAAGAGCTGAAGGCCATGGTCGAGGCCGCCCATTCGACTGGCCGCCCCGTTTCGGTCCACGCGTCCAGCGACGAGGGCATGCGGCGGGCGATCCTGGCCGGGGTGGACACGGTCGAGCACGGCTACGGCGGCTCGGAGACCACCTTCAAGCTGATGGCCGAGAAGGGCGTGGCCTTCTTCCCCACCCTGACGGCCAGCGAGGCGACCTCGACCTATTTCCAGGGCTATGTCGCCGGCAAGACCCCGCCGACTCCCGCCATGCAGGCCGCCGACCGGGCGTTCAAGCTGGCGCTGAAGACCGGCGTGACCATTGGCATGGGCAGCGACGTGGGCGTGTTCCGCCACGGCGACAACGCCCGCGAGCTGGTCTGGATGGTCAAGGACGGCATGACCCCGGTCCAGGCGCTGCTGTCCGCCACCGCCGTCGACGCCAGGGTCCTGCGCCGTCAGGACGACCTGGGCCGGTTGAAGCCGGGCTTCCTCGCCGACGTTGTCGCGGTGACCGGTGATCCGACACGGGATATCGAGGCGACAAAGGCCGTGGTCCTGGTCATGAAGGACGGGGTGATCGCGCGCCGGCCCTAGGTCTTAACGCGTGCCGAAGGTTCGATCACCGGCGTCGCCCAGGCCGGGCACGATGTAGCCGTGGTCGTTCAGCTCGGCGTCCACCGCCGCGGTCCAGATCGGCACGTCCGGGTGAGCCGCGCGAAGGGTCTCCACGCCCTGAACCGAGGCTACCAGGCAGACGAAGCGAAGATCGGTGACGCCCGACCTCTTCAGCAGGGCGATGGCGGCGACGGCGGTGTGGCCGGTGGCCAGCATAGGATCCACCACGACGACCAAGCGGTCGGCGATGTCCTCGGGGGTCTTGTAATAATACTCCACCGCCTCGAGCGAGACGGGATCGCGGAACAGGCCGATGTGCGCCACCCGGGCCGACGGCACCAGGTCGAGCATGCCCTCGGCCATGCCCAGGCCCGCGCGCAGGATCGGCGCGAAGACCAGCTTCTTGCCGGAGATCTCCTCGGCCTGGGTCGCCGCCACCGGCGTCTCGATCTCGACCGTGTGGGTCGGCAGGGCGCGGGTGACTTCGTAGCAGAGCAAGGTCGCCGTCTCGCGCATCAGGGCGCGGAAGGTCTTGGTCGAGGTCTGCTTGTCGCGCATCCGGGTCAGCTTGTGGCGGACCAGGGGGTGGTCGACGATGGTGACGCCTTGCATGCCGAAGTCCCGTCTCGCGCGGCGCCGAACGACGGCGCCTGTTTGGCCAGACCCAGTGCCGCCTTACGAGGCCTGCGCCAAGCGGAAATCGCTACGGCTTGACGCCGTAGGCCGCCAGGAACACCGCGACGGCGGGCAGCACCTCGCGGTCGATCTCCTCGGGGGTCGGCTCCGCCATGGCGTAGCAAAGCCGCGCCTTCAGCATGTGGTTCTGGCAAAGGCCGATGAACTGCCGCGCGGCGTGAACCGGGTCGTCGATCTTCAGTTGCCCGCTGTCGACGGCCTTCTGCAGCGTCGCGCCCAGCAACTGCGATCCGCTTTTGGGCCCAGCCTCGTAGAAGGCGTGGCCGATCTCCGGCGTGCGCTGGGCCTCCGCGACGATGACCCGGAAATTGGCGATGCTGAAATCGCTCAGCACGATCGACAGATAGATCCGCCCGACCTTGATCAGCGCCTCGCGGATGTCGCCCAGGTCGGAATCGATCTCGAACATGGCGTCGCGCTGCCAGGCGCAATGGCGCACCACATAGGCGGCGAACAACTGCTCCTTGTTCTTGAAGTAGTTGTAGAGCGTGCCCTTCGAGCCGCCGAGCCTCGCGGCGATCGTCGACATGGACGCATTGGCGTAGCCCTCCTCCAGGAAGACATCGCTGGCGACGTCGAGGATGGCTTCGCGGCGGGCGTCTCGGTCGAGACGCGGTTTCACGTCCTGCATCATGGTATTTCCTTCGGGAGCCCCCTTGATCCCGTCAAGCTCACGGTTATATCAGCGCCACCATATGACCGTACAGTACGGTCAATTCAAGGTCGGCCGCCATGACTTCAAACGCCCGGGACCCGCTACCCGCATCCAAGTCGCCCGGATCCGGGCCGGTCGGCGCGACCCTTTCGATCCTGCTGGCCGCCCTGCTGACCAGCGCCTGCGCGACCATGCCGGCGGCGACGCCGGCCCGGATCGCCAAGACGCCCGAGGCCTACGCCACCGCCCAGACCCTCCCCGCCTCGCAAGCCGCGGCCTGGCCGGCCGACGCCTGGTGGAAGGCCTATGGCGACGCCCAGCTGGACAGCCTGATCGACGAGGCGTTGAACGGCTCGCCCACCCTGGCCCAGGCCGAGGCCCGCCTGCGCCGCGCCCAGGCCCTGGCCAACCAGGCCAAGGCCGCTCAACTGCCCACCGTCGCCGCCAATGGCGGCGTCGAACGCGCCAAGCAGAGCTACAACAACGGCATCCCCGCCGACTTCGTGCCCCAGGGCTACAACGACTACGGCCGGCTGAGCCTGGACTTCAGCTGGGAGCTGGACTTCTGGGGCAAGAACCGCGCGGCCGTCGCCGCCGCGACCTCGGAAGCCAAGGCCGCCGAGGCCGACGCCGCCCAGGCCCGTCTGATGCTGGCCACCTCGGTGGCCGCCGGCTATGCGGACCTCGCCCGGCTCTATGCCGAGCGCGACGTGGCTGAACGGTCCGTGGCCCTGCGCCTTGAAACCGAAAGCCTGGTCCGCGACCGGGTCGCCAACGGTCTGGACACCCAGGGCGAGCTGCGCCAGGCCCAGGCCGGTCCGCCCAACGCCCGCTCGGAACTGGCTTCCATCGACGAACAGATCGCCCAGACCCGCAACAGCCTGGCCGCCCTGCTGGGCGCCGGTCCGGATCGCGGCCTCAGCATCGCCCGCCCGGCGGTCGCCGGCCTCAAGCCGTTCGGCCTGCCCGCCAACCTCGCCGCCGACCTGATCGGCCGCCGCCCCGACGTCGTCGCCGCCCGGTGGCGCGCCGAGGCCAGCAACAAGCGGATCGGCCAGGCCAAGGCCGCCTTCTACCCGAACGTCAACCTGGCCGCCGCCATCGGCGTGCAGTCGCTGCACCTGGACAAGCTGTTCGACAGCGGTTCGGACGTCGGCAGCGTCGGCCCCGCCGTCAGCCTGCCGATCTTCGAAGGCGGCCGGCTGAAAGCCAATCTCCGCGTCGCCGAGGCCGACCGCGACGGCGCCGTGGCCGCCTATGACTCCGCCGTCACCCAGGCCCTGCGCGACGTCGCCGACGTTGCCGTCAGCGAGCGCGCCCTGGACACCCGCCTCGCCGAAAGCCGCGCCGCCCTGGCCGCCAGCGAGGACGGCTTCCGCATCGCCAAGCTGCGCTATCGCGGCGGACTCTCGACCTATCAGAACGTGCTGATCGCCGAGCTGGCGGTGCTGAGCCAGCGCCGCATCGTCGCCGATCTGGAAAGCCGCGCCCTGACCTTGGACGTCGCCCTGGTGCGCGCCCTGGGCGGCGGCTTCACGCCGGCCTGACCCTACCCGAACCCCTCTCCGCTCCTTCCGTTTTCGCGCCTTCAGGACCTGCCCCCATGGCCGACACCGCCGCTTCTCCCGCCAAGCCCAAAGGCAACCGCCGACAACTTCTGACCGGCCTCGCGGTCGTGGTCGTCATCGGCGTCGTGCTCTGGGTGCTCTACGCCGTGTTCATCGGCTCGCGTCGGATCGAGACCGACAACGCCTATGTCGGGGCCGAGGTGGCCCAGGTGACGCCGCTGGTCAGCGGCCCGGTCGCCAAGGTGCTGGTCTCCGAGACCCAGACCGTCGCCGCCGGCCAGCCGCTCGTGGTGATCGACGACGCTGACGCCAGGATCGCCGTGCTCTCGGCCCAGGCCGCGCTCGGCCAGGCCCAGCGCAAGGTCCAGGGCTATTTCGCCAGCGACAATGCCCTGGCCGGCCAGGTCGCGGCCCGCGACGCGGACATCGCCCGCGCCAACGCCGGCGTCACCAGCGCCCAGGCCGACCTCGAGCGCGCCCGGCTGGAGCTGTCGCGCCGCAAGGCCCTGTCCGACTCCGGCGCCGTCTCGGGCGAAGAGCTGACCACCGCCCAGAACCATTTCACCAGCGCCCAGTCGGCCGTGACCGAAGCCCGCGCCGCCCTGGCCCAGGCCAAGGCCACCCGCACCGCCGCCGAAGGCAACCGCGAGGTCAACACCGCCCTGATTTCCGGACTGCCCGCCGGCAAGAACCCGGAAGTCGTCGCCGCCGAAGCCCGCCTGGCCTCGGCCCAGCTGGCCCTGGACCGCACTGTCCTGCGCGCCCCGCTGGCCGGCGTGGTGTCCAAGAAGAACGTCCAGGTCGGCCAGCAAGTGCAGATCGGCGCGCCGCTGATGGCCATCGTCCCGACCACCGACGCCTATGTCGACGCCAACTTCAAGGAAGTGCAGCTGGACAAGGTGCGCATCGGCCAGCCGGTGACCCTGACCTCCGACCTCTACGGCCACGGCGTGAAGTTCCACGGCCGGGTGAAGGGCCTGTCGGGCGGCACCGGCTCGGCGTTCTCGCTGATCCCGGCCCAGAACGCCTCGGGCAACTGGATCAAGGTCGTGCAGCGCCTGCCCGTCCGGATCGCCCTGGATCCGGCCGAACTGAAGGCCCATCCGTTGCGGGTCGGCCTGTCGATGAAGGCCGCGATCGACGTCTCCAAGTAGTCCGCGCCCTAAAGCCTCTCCAAGGAAGCGCCGCATGGCCGACCAGGACACCTCCCCCACCCCGGGTTCCGCCGCGGCTCCCCCCGCCGCGGCGGGCCCAGCGCCGCTGACGGGGGTCACGCTGGGCGTGACCGCCATCGCCCTGGCGCTGGGCACCTTCATGCAGGTGCTGGACAGCACCATCGCCAACGTCTCTATCCCGACCATCGCCGGCAATCTGGGCGTCAGTTCCAGCCAGGGCACCTGGGTGATCACCTCGTTCGCCGTGGCCAACGGCGTGTCGGTGCCGCTGACCGGCTGGCTGATGGGCCGCTACGGCGTGGTGAAGACCTTCGTGGTCTCGGTGCTGCTGTTCACCGTGGCCTCGTTCCTTTGCGGCATCTCGTGGAGCCTGACCTCGCTGATCGGCTTCCGCCTGCTGCAGGGCCTGGTCTCGGGCCCGATGATCCCCGGCTCGCAGGCCCTGCTGATCATGATCTTCCCGCCCCAGAAACGGGGCACGGCCCTGGCCATCTGGTCGATGACCACCCTGGTGGCGCCGATCTGCGGCCCGATCCTGGGTGGCTACATCTCCGACAACATCGCCTGGCCGTGGATCTTCCTGATCAACGTGCCCGTCGGCCTGATCTGCGCCTTCTTCTGCTGGCGCCCCCTGGCCAGCCGCGAGACCCCCACCCGCAAGGTTCCGATCGACACCACCGGCTTCATGCTGCTGTTGATCTGGGTCGGCGCCCTGCAGGTGATGCTGGACACCGGCAAGGAAGCCGACTGGTTCAACTCGCCGGCCATCGTGGTTGAGCTGCTGATCGCCATTGTCGGCTTCATCGCCTGGGTGATCTGGGAGTTGGGTGAGAAGCATCCGATCGTCGACCTTTCGCTGTTCAAGTCCAAGAACTTCGCCCTGGGCACTCTGGCCTTCTGTTTGGGTTACGCGGTGTTCTTCGGCAGCAACCTGCTGCAGCCGCTGTGGCTGCAGACCCGCATGGGCTACATCGCCACCTGGGCGGGCCTGGTCGCTGCGCCCAGCGGCGTGGTGGCCGTGATCCTGACGCCGTTCGCCGCCCGCATGATGCAGAAGGTCGACGCCCGCTGGACCGCCAGCCTGGCGATGGCCGCCTTCGCCCTGTCGTTCTTCATGCGTTCGGAGTTCTCGCCCGACGTCGACTTCAAGGCCCTGGTCTGGCCGATGCTGGTGCAGGGCGTGGCGATGAGCACCTTCTTCCTGTCGATGGTGACCATCTCGCTGAACGGAATCGCGCCGCACCAGCTGCCCTCGGCCTCGGGCCTGTCGAACTTCTCGCGGATCACCGCGGGCAGCTTCGCCGCCTCGCTGGTCACCACCATCTGGGACCGCAGCGAGTCGCTGCACCAGACCCGCCTGGCCGAGACCATGGGCTCCAACGACCCGGCCTGGCTGGCGGCGGTCGAGCGCATGCAGGCCGTGGGCCTCTCCCACGCCCAGGCGGTGGGCGCGGCGACCAGCCAGGTGGTCAACCAGGCCTATCTGCTGGCCACGGTGGACTTCTTCCGCGCCTCGGCCTGGCTGGCGGTGCTGCTGATCCCCTGCATCTGGCTGACCAACAAGGCCATGAGCGGCGGCGGCGCGCCGCCTCCGGCGGACTGACCTACCCATCCGACGCGACGCCGCCTAAGATGGCGGCGTCGAGAGGGTTCAAGACGAGATGACGACGACGCTGGCCGCCAATCCCCTGCGCCTGTACCAGCGGGTCGCCGCGGCGATCGGCGAGGCGATCGCCGACGGCCGCCATCAGCCGGGCCAGCGCCTGGCGTCCGAACGCGACCTGGCCGAGGAATTCGGCGTCAGCCGTCCGACCGTCCGTCGCGCGGTGATCGCCCTGGAGATGCGCGGCCTGCTCGAGGCCCGCCAGGGCTCGGGCGTCTATGTTCGGGCCGGCGGCCAGCCGCCGCCGCCGCGCGACCTGGACATCGGGGCCTTCGACCAGGCCGAGGCCCGCCGCCTGTTCGAAGGCGAGGCCGCCGCCCTGGCCGCCACCCTGATCACCGACGAGGAACTGGCCTATCTCGAGACCCTGGTCGCCGAGATGAACAGCGAGAAGTCGACCAAGGAACAATCCGAGCTGGCCGACCGCCAGTTCCACATCACCATCGCCCAGGCCACCCGCAACAGCGCCATCGTCCGGGTGGTCGAGAACACCTGGGACCTGCGCTACAAGTCGCGGCTGTGCATGCAGATGCTGGAAAAGGCTCGGCACGTTCGCAAGCGTCCGCTGAACGACGAACACCAGGACATCATCGAGTCCTTGCGCACCCGCGATCCCAAGGCCGCCCGCGCCGCCATGCAGACGCACCTGGGCGGACTGATCGAGAACCTGCTGCTCACCGCCGAATTGGAGGCCATGGAGCAGACCCGCGAACGCCTGGCCAGCAAGCGCGAGGAGATCGCGCTAAGGGCGGCCAGCGCGGCGAAGTAGGGCCTGAACTCCGCCCGTCCCGACGAAGGCCGCAATGAGCGGAGGGTTGGAGGGGCGTCCTAGTTCGCCTGGCGCTCCGGCGCCGCCGCCGGCGGAGCGGTGACCACCGGCGCGGCCGGAGCCGCGGGCGCAGCGGGCGCAGCCGGCGCCGGCGCCGGAACCGTCCCATCGACCGGCGCGACCGCAGCCCCGTCTGCCGGAACCGCCCCGTCCACCGGCGTGCCGTCGGGGTTGAGCAGCGTCGGATCCTCGGCCGCCGTGATCGCGTCGTCGCCCTGCGGCTCGGCGGCCTTGGGCGCGTTGCGATTCACGGCGTAGGTCGCCACGCTCTTCCAGATCTTGGCCGGCAAGCCGCCGCCGACCACGCCGTTCATGGCGCTGTTGTCATCGTTGCCGACCCAGACTCCGATCACCAGGTCGCCGACATAGCCGACGAACAGGGCGTCGCGGTAATCCTGGCTCGTGCCGGTCTTGCCGAAGGCGCCGGGGATCGCCGCCTCGACGCCCGTGCCGCGCTGGGTGGCCGAGCGCAGCAGGTCGCGCATGCCGGCCAGCTCCGCCTTGGTCAGCGGATGGACGTTGGCGGGCTTCTTCCAGTCGGCCAGCCCGTGCGGGATCACTGGCGCCTCGCCGGCGTCGATGGCCGCATAGGCCGCCGTCAGGCGCACCAGGCTCATCGGACCGGTGCCCAGGGCCAGGGTGAGGTCCTGCGGAATAGGGTCGGTGACGCCTAGGTCCCGCGCCGTGCTGACGACCGCGTCACGGCCGATGTCGTGGGCCAGGCGCACGGCCGCGACATTGGACGAGGCGGCGAAGGCCGTGATCAACGGCACTTCGCGGCCGGCGTACTTGCCCTCGTGGTTCTTTGGCGTCCAGCCGCTGACCTCGACCGGCGCATCCAGGATCGGCGTGGTCGGCGTCATGCCCTTGCGCATGGCCGCCAGGTACACGAACAGCTTGAAGGCCGACCCCGGCGGCCGCTGGGCGTCGGCGCGGTTGAACTGGCTGACCTTGTAGTTTCGCCCGCCGACCATGGCGACGATCCGGCCGTCGGTGCGCATCGCGACGATCGCGCCCTGGGTGACGTTCAGCACCTTGCCGTCCCGGGCGATCGCCTGGTCGAGAATCTTCTCGGCCTGGGCCTGAAGATTGGCGTCCAGCGTCGTGCGCACCACCGTCTCGCCGTAGGTGTTCTCGAACACGGCCTTGGCCTGCGGGAACACCCAGTCGGCGAAGTACGAACCGACCGGCAGCTTCGGGCGGCCAGCCTGAAGGTGGACCTGCCGCACCGCGCGGCGCGCCTGGTCCTGAGTGATCACCCCGGTGTCGACCATGGCTCCAAGCACGGTCTTCATCCGCGTCTTGGCGCCGTCGAAGTTCTCGGTGGGCGCCCAGCGCGACGGCGCCTTGACCAGTCCCGCCAGCATGGCCGCCTCGCCGATCGTCAGCGTCTCGGGCGTCTTGTCGAAATAGTGCCGGGAAGCCGCGCCCAGGCCGAAGGTGCCATCGCCGAAATAGACCGACGAGAGGTAGCGCGACAGGATCTCGTCCTTGGACAGGCGGGCGTCCAGATAGAGGGCGATCAGCACCTCCTGGATCTTCCGCCGGAAGGTGCGCTTGTTGGACAGGAAGGCGTTCTTGGCCAGTTGCTGGGTGATGGTCGAACCGCCTTCCGACACCCCGCCCGCCTTGGCGTTGGCGCTCACGGCCCGCAGGATCGCCTTGGGATCGATGCCCATGTGCTTGTAGAAGCGCCGATCCTCGATGGCGATGAAGGCGCCGGGCACGTAGGCCGGCAGTTTGGCGACCTCGACCGGGGCTTCCTTGTAGGACCCTCGCCGGGCGATCGGCGAGCCGTCGGCCGCCACGATCACCAAGGTCGGGTTGGCCAGCGGCTCCAGCGCCCGCCCGAGCGGCAGCGACCACAGGAGCGAGACGACGACCGCGATCACGACGGCGACCGTCGCGGCCGCGCCGATCTGCCAAGACCGGCGCTTCCATATCGGCGGCTTGGAAGGCTGCGGCGCGGACGGGCCCGCAGCCTGCGAAATCGGCTCGCCGGCCGGAATGTCGACGGTCTCCGCGGCCGGCGTCTCTGAAGCCTCCGCTACGGACCCGCCGGCGTTGGCGGGAGCTGCGGGGCGGGACCTTGCTCCAGCGGCTTTCCGCTTGGGTGTGACCGCGTCGATAGCCGCATCGACGGAGGGCTCGATGGGGTCGCGGTCGTCGGCGGCGTCGGACATGCGTATCGCTCGTTCGGGCGGAAGTTCGCCTGCAAGAGCGCGGCAATAGCACAGGCGATGGCCGGAACGGGATGCGCCAGACGCCTCGACACGCAAAAAAAGAGGCCGGGCTGCCCAGGCGGCCCGGCCTCAGGGGGGGATGAACTTTGGGGGAAAGACCTAGAAGTTCACGTCCAGGCGGGCGCCGAAGTAACGGAAGGCGTCGCGGCCGGGGAACCAGGTCTTGCCCTGAGCGGTCGGAATGGCCGGGTTGCTGTAGCCCGAGGTGCCGTTGCCCAGGCCCTGGGCGTAGCGCTTGTCGAACAGGTTGTTGGCGAAGGCGGTCAGCTTGTATTTGCCGTCCCGGTCGGTGATGCCGACGTTCAGGTCGGTGATGCTGTAGGCCTTCTGGACGGTGCGCGGATCCTGGCTGAGGGAAAAGTTGATGTCGTCCTGCCAGCGCAGGTTGGCGCCGATGAAGGCCTTGAACGGCACGCTCTCCGGCAGGTCGATGTCATACTGGCCGCCGATGCTGAACTTGTACTTGGGCGTGTTGTTCAGGCGCGCGCCGTGCAGGTTCTGCAGGCGGCCGCTGACCGTCTGCGGCTTGCCGGCCACGATGGGCTGCAGGGCGGTGTAGCAGGTTCCCGGCGCGCCGACCGCGCCGACCGGAAGCGGCGAGGCCGGATCCAGCGGCTGGCCCGAATAGCAGGGGCCGTTCGGGAAATCGATCACCGTGGCGTCGGTATAGGCGAAGGCGCCGTTCAGCCGGAAGTTCGAGGTGATCCTCGCCACGGCGTCCAGTTCCAGACCCCGCGTGCGCAGGTGGCCCACGCTGTTGAGGAACGTCAGGAACGTGCCGTCGGGAAGGAACGAGGTCACCGAGGTCTGGAAGCCGTGATAGTCGGCGTTGAACAGCGTGGCGTTGAAATAGACGCGCCGGTCGAACAGGCTGCTCTTGAAGCCCAGCTCGTAGTTCTTGGCCGTCTCGGGCGGGACCGGCATCTGCGAAGCGATCTTCGCGTCGAAGGTGCTGACCAGGTCGTAGGCCTGGCCCTTGTACCCCGTCGAATAGGTGGCGAAGGTCATGACGTCGGGGGTCCACTTGTACTGGACGCCGATCTTGCCCGTCACCGCGTCGTCCTGGTCGGACTTCCCGAAGAACTGGTGCGTCGTGGCCGCGCCGGGCGCGGTGCTGGCGAAGATCGTCTTGTCGAACTTGTAGCTGATCTTCTGCCGGTTGATCCGCGCGCCGCCCGTCAGGCTGAGCTTGTCGGTCACGTCGAAAGTGGCGTTGGTGAAGGCCGAATAGTTCTCGTTGGTGCTCTCGGCCAGGTAGCGCGCCAGCTGCAGCACCGGACCGCGGTTCAGATAGCGGTCCAGATCGTTCTTGGCGTACCAGAGGCCGGCCACGTAGCGGAACCGGGTGTCGCCGGGCGAGGTCAGGCGGAACTCCTGGGTCGTCGACTTGGCGTGGAAATAGCCGTTGATCACCGCGCCGCTGTTGACGCCCGACGGGCTGGCGACGGGGAAGCCCAGCAGGAACGGTACGTCGGTGCCGTCGATGTCCTGGAAGTCGGTCATCTTCCAGTGATCGTGCGAGGTGATCGACGAGAAGGTGTGACCCTTCAGGGCCGAGCCCGCGCCAAAATCGTAGTCCAGGCGGGCCGTGCCGCCGAACACCTCGGAGTTGCCGCCGCCGATCCGGTCGTCAGCGCGAACGAAGTGATTGTTCTTGCCGATCGTGATCCCGCGCAGGGTGGTGGTCGCGGGGAATCCCGGCTCGCCTTGGTAGAACAGCCCGGGGGTCAGCTCGGTGATCGCGCTGGCGCAGCAGCTGGAGACGTTGTGGTTGAAGCGCGGCGCCAGACTGAGCTTGAGGTTCTCGGTTGGAGTCCACTCGACCTTGGCCGTTACCGTCAGGCCCGAGCTGCCGTTGACGCTCTTGCCCGTGGTCAGGTTCTTGAGGTTGCCGTCGTAGTCGCTCTTGGACACGGTCAGGCGCGCCCGAACCGTGTCGCTGACCGGGCCGGTGACGGTGAAGCCGAGACGCTTTTCCCCGTCGTCGGTGACCAGGGCCATCGCCTTGCCGCCGAAGGTGCTGGAGGGCGCGGCGGTGACGATGTTCAGCACGCCCGCGATGGCGCTCTTGCCGAACAGGGTCGACTGCGGGCCGCGCAGGACTTCCACCCGCTCGACGTCGATCAGGTCCTTGAAGGCGGCGGCCTGGAAGCCGATCGGCACGTCGTCGATGACCACCGCGACGTCGGACTCCACGGCGATGCCGTTCGAGAAGGTGCCGATGCCGCGCATCTTGATGCTGAAATTGCCCGGCTGCGAGCCGTAGTCGATCGAGATGGCCGGCGACAGCTTCACCACGTCGCCCAGCTCGCGGACGTTGTTGCGGTCGATGACGTCCTGGGTCAGGGCGGTCACCGAGACCGGCACGTCCTGCAGGCGCTCGGCGCGCTTGGTGGAGGTGACGATGATCTCTTCCAGCTGGACCGAAGGGTCCGAGCCGGCCGATTGGGCGGATGCGGCGCTCGACGCCGCAATGGCGGCGATCATGGCGGTCGACGCCAACAGGGCGCGTTGAATGGGTCTCATGGTCTTCCCCTCGCTTCCTCGCATGCGCTGGCCGGTTATCCGGTCAATTATCAGCGCCTAATTTGGTAAGACCAAAATTGAACGTTGGTCAGGTGAATTGTCAAGTAGGCAACGACATCGTTGTCATCAGTGGTAAATCAGCGAAAACGGCCAAGATTCGACTTATCCGGCGCATTCGCCACGAGCGCCTTTACGTCGCCCCGGAAAGCATGGTCATTTAGCTTGTGAACGGTCTGGAAATTGGTAATGCCAGATCACGGGAGACGCGATGATCCGCACACCAAGACTTGTCAGAACACCGGCCGCGGCGGCCCGATCATGCGCTGGCCCTCTGAAGTCGGCTAAATGAGCGAGACCGGCATGCATCTGCGCCCGAGCACGGATCGGGACGGCCTGCGTCGCATGACGGCTCAGGACATCCGCGACACCTTCGTGATCGGCGACCTGTTCCAACCGGGCAAGGTCTCGATGACCTATGTCGAGGTCGACCGCGCCGTGGTGGGCTCGGCGTCGCCGCTGGACGCGCCCCTGCCCCTCCCCACCGACCGCCGCCTGGCCTCAAGCTATTTCTGCGAACGCCGCGAACTGGGCGTGATCAATATCGGCGGTTCCGGCTGGATCGACCTGGACGGCGTGCGTCATGAACTGGACAATCTGGACAGCCTGTATGTCGGCCGCGGCGTCGAGGCGGTGGTGTTCGCCAGCACCTCGGCGGCGGTCCCCGCCAAGTTCTACTTCGTCAGCTATCCGGCCCACGCGGCGCATCCCAGCAAGCTGGTGCGCAAGGCGCAGGCCCGCGTCATCCAGGCCGGAGATCAGAAGACAGCCAACCGTCGGGTGATCCGCCAAAGCATCCGCCCCGGCCTCGTCGAGACCTGTCAGCTGGTCATGGGCTTCACCGAGCTGGACCCCGGCAACGTCTGGAACACCATGCCGCCCCACACTCACGGCCGGCGCAGCGAGATCTACATGTATTTCGACGCCGCGCCCGCCCGGGTGATGCACATCATGGGCGAGCCCTCGAACCCCAGGACGGTGTTCATGGACGATGGCGAGGCGGTGTTCTCCCCCAGTTGGTCGATGCACAGCGGGGTCGGCACGGCCGACTACCGCTTCGTCTGGTCCATGGGCGGCGAGAACCTGGATTTCGACGACATGGACCACCTGACGCTGGCCGACCTGAGCTAGGCTGGCGACAAGACCAGACCGACCGACCGACAAGAGCAAGAACGATTGGGGAGACGAAACGATGTTGCGACGCCTGACGGGAACAATGCTGGCGACAGCAGCTCTGCTGGGGCCCTTGCAGGCCTGCGCCACGCCGCCCGCTAAGTCGGCCGCCAGCGTCTCGACGCCGTCCAACCCGGCCGCGCTGGCGGTCGGCGAGCGCGTGGCCGACTGGCAGTTGAGCCACCTGGACAACTTCGATTACATCCCCGCCTCGCAGTTCCGGCGCGACTCCGCGGCGCCCCGCAACTGGATCCAGGCGGCGTTCTATGTCGGCCTGACCGCCTTCGCCGACGCTTCGAAACAGCCCCGATACGCCGACGCGATCCTGGCCCATGGCCAGGCCGAGGACTGGGGCTTTGACAAGCGCCCGCGTCACGCCGACGCCGACGCCATAGGCGCGGTCTGGGTCTGGGCCGCCGCCCGCACGCACGACCCCGCCAAGCTGGCGCCGGTTCGAGCCCGCTTCGACGCCGTGCTCGCCGCGCCGTCTCACGTCGACCTGGGCTTTGACGCCAAGCCTCCGGAAGGCGGCGATCCCTATTGCCAGGCGCGCTGGTGCTGGAGCGACGCGATCTTCATGGCCCCGCCGACCTGGATCGCCTTGAGCAAGGAGACCGGCGACCCGCGCTACCTGGCCCACGCCGACAGCGAGTTCTGGGCGACGACCGACTTTCTCTACGACAAGACCGACCACCTCTATTATCGCGACAGCCGCTTCATCACCCAGCGCAGCGACGCGGGCGCCAAGATCTTCTGGGGGCGCGGCAACGGCTGGGCCTACGCCGGCATCGCCCGTATCCTGCAGGACCTGCCCAAGAGCCATCCCAGCCGGCCCCGCTACGAGGCGCTGTTCAAGCAGATGTCCGCCAAGGTCGTCACGCTGCAGGGCGACCAGGGCTACTGGCCCGTCTCGCTGCTGGAGCCGCAAAAGACGCCGGAGACCAGCGGCACGGGCTTCTTCGTCTACGGGCTGGCCTGGGGCGTGAACCATGGCCTGCTTCCCGCGGCCAAGTACCGCCCCGCGATCGACAAGGGCTGGAGCGCCCTGTCCGCGGCGGTCGAGCCCGACGGCAAGCTTGGCTGGGTCCAGCGCGTGGGCGCCGCGCCCGATCAGGTGGGTCCGGACGACACCCAGCTCTATGGCGTGGGCGCCTTCCTGCTGGCGGCCAGCGAAGTTTCCCGCCTGCCGCCCTCCGCGAAGCGGTGACGCGTTGCGCCGTCGCCCTCCCCCGTTAGGATGACCGACATGACCACCGGCGCCGCGGATCCCCAGAAGCTCTACCAGCAGATCGCCCGGGCGATCGCCACGGCGATCAGCGACGGCCGCTACGGACCCGGCGACAAGCTGCCGTCGGAGCGTGAACTGGCCGATGACTTCGGCGTCAGCCGTCCGACCATCCGCGACGCGATGATCGCCCTGGAGTTCCAGGGCTTGGTCGAGGCTCGCCAGGGGTCGGGCGTCTATGTCAACGCCGCCGCGCCCCTTGTCGACGACTCGCCCGAAGCCGAGGTCGGGGCCCTGGAACTGACAGAAGCCCGTCGCCTGTTCGAAGGCGAGGCCTGCGCCCTGTCCGCCGCGACCATCACCGACGAACACCTGGCCCAATTGGACCAGATCGTCGGACAGATGGCCCGCCGCTTCGCGCCCGAGGAGGTCGAGCGGTTGGAGCAGGAGTTTCACCTGGCCATCGCCCGTACCACCGGCAATCCCGCCATCGAGGCCGGGGTCGAGGACCTGTGGACCCTGCGCCAGCAATCGCCCGCCTGCGTCGCCATGCTGCGGCGCGCGCGGGCCCACGGCGGCGGCGACTTCGTCGAAGAGCACCGCCAGATCGTGTCGGCCCTTCATCAGCGCGATCCCAAGAGCGCGCGCCAGGCGATCCACAATCACCTGGCCCAGGTGATCGACGACCTGTTGGCCGTGGCCGAACTCGACGCCCTCCAGCAGACCCGCCAGAAGATGGCCGAGCAACGCCGCGAACTGGCCCGCCGCACCGAAATCTAGACCTCCACACCCTCAACCCCCGGCCGTCGGCCCCGTCGACGCGACCCGAGCCGCGAGATCATCCGATGCCCAAGCTGATCGTGTCCTTCCTCGCCGTCGCCGCCAGCGTCGCCGCGCCGGTCTTGGCCCTGCCGGCGCTGAGCAGCGCCCAGACCGCATCGGCCCTGCCTCCCCTGGTCGAACCGGTCCTGACCAGGCCGGACGCCGAGGGCCAGAAGCCCCGCGCCGTGGTGTCGTACGCGCCCTATCGCTTCGACGACATCCTCTGGGAGAACGACCGCACCGCGCACCGCATCTACGGTCCGGCCCTGCAGGCGTCCGAGCCGCCCTCGACCTCGGGGATCGACGCCTGGGGCAAGCTCGTCCGCTGGCCCTTCATGGAACGGCAGCTGAAGACCGGAAAGCAGCACGACTTCCACGGCGAGGGGCTGGACTTCTACGACGTCAACACCTTCCGGGGCGCCGGCGGCCTGGGGGTCTGGCAGGACAACAAGCTGTGGACCTCGCGCAACTGGAAGTCCTACGAGATCCTCAAGACCGGCGGCGAGGTCGCTTCGTTCAAGGTCACCTACGCGCCCTGGCCGGTCGACGTGGACCGCAAGGTCTGGGAGACCCGCACCTTCACCCTGCCGCTGGGCACGAATTTCACGCGGATGGTCTCGACCATCAGCTCCGACAAGCCGGGCCCGCTGGTCGTCGGCATCGGCATCAGCAAGCGCAAGGCCACTCACCAGGGCGCGGGCGGCGTCTTCACCAAGGACCTGGCCGCCGGTCGCGTCTCGTACTGGGAACCGACAGATCCGGTGAAGGGGACGATGGGCGTCGCCCTGATGGTCGACCCCAAGACCTTGGTCGAGGTGACCCAGGACGCCGACAACTACCTGGTCCTGGTCAAGGTCGAGCCCGGCAAGCCGTTCGTCTACTACATGGGCGCGGCCTGGGACAAAGGGCTGGACTTCCACGACCGGGCCGGCTGGGAAACCTATGTGAAGGGCCAGACCCCGGACTTCGATCCCACGCACTGAGGTCGCCCAAGGCGCAACCGGCTCAAGGCTCGCGGCTTTCCTCTGGACCGTGAATCGCGAGAGGTCCGCCCATGATGTCGGCCGCACCCATGGAGGCCAAGTCGGCGGAAAGGCTGCCCGATGACGCCGGGTGGCGCTTTGAACCGAAGCTGGACGGTTTCCGTTGCCTGGCCTTCCGGCGGGGCGACGAGGTCGTCCTGCAGGCCAAGTCCGGCAAGCCGCTGACCCGGTATTTCCCCGAAGTCGCGGCGATGGTCGCCGCCATCCCGGCTGACGGTTTTATCCTCGACGGCGAACTGCTGGTGCGCGACGGCGAGGCCTATTCGTTCGACGCCTTGCAGATGCGTCTGCATCCCGCCGAGAGCCGCATCCGCCGCCTGGCGGGCGAGACGCCGGCCACCTACTCGCTCTTCGACATGCTCTGCGCGCCGAACGGCGAGGACCTGCGCGCGCGACCGCTCGCGGAGCGACGCGCGGCCCTCGAAGCCTTCCACGCGCGGTTCGGCGGGCGAGGACTGATCCTGACCGAGGGAACCGGGGACCGCGCTCAGGCCCAGCGATGGCTGGACGCCGGCCAGATGGAGGGCGTCGTCGCCAAGCGGCTGGACGATTCCTACCGCGAGGGCGAGCGGGCGATGATCAAGGTCAAGCGACAGCGAACCGCGGATTGCGTGGTCGGGGGTTTTCGCTACGGACGCGACAGCGATCTGGTCGGCTCGCTGCTGCTCGGACTCTATGACGACGCCGGCCTGCTGAACCATGTCGGCTTCACCTCGTCGCTGACGGCGGCCGACAAGCCCGAGCTGACGCGGCGGCTGGAGGCCTTGGCCGGGCCGCCGGGCTTCACGGGTGACGCCCCTGGGGGACCCAGCCGCTGGTCGGACGAACGCTCCAGCCAGTGGACGCCGCTTCGCCCCGAGCTGGTGGTCGAGGTGTCGTTCGACCACGTGTCCGGCGGTCGTTTCCGGCACGGCACGCGACTGCTGCGCTTTCGACCCGACAAGGCCCCGGAGCAGTGTCGGGAAGACCAGATCGCCTGAGCCGGAACTCCACCGGGCGGCGCGCGCTCAGCACCAAGACCGAGAGCCGAGAGATGGACGATACGCCGCAAAAGGACCCGCCGAGAACCGCGCGCCCGCTCAAGGCGCCCTTGGCGATGGCCGGGCTGGCGTTCGACTGGGCGACCCTGGCGCTGCTGGGCGTCGCGACGGTCGCGCTGGCCGTCGCCACGCGCCTGCCACGGTCGCGGCGAACCGCGCCCACCAAAGATCTGGAGATCGACTAGAGACGTTGGTGCGGGCGGCCGGGGTCGAACCGGCACTCCTTTCGGAACCGGATTTTGAGTCCGGCGCGTCTACCAGTTCCACCACGCCCGCACGGCGCCGGCTTCCCGCGTCCGGCTTCGCGCCGGACCCTGAAAGCCATGTCTTCATTCGCTGGACGCCTGGTCACGTTCCGGCGAAGGGAGGGTTGTCTAGCAAAGGCGACGGAGAAGTTCCAGACGCCTTTGCGCTCTTTCCACGCCCTTCCATCCAGCCGATGCTCCCGCCGCCCGCAGGAGAGTCGCCTTGCCCGTTCAGCCTCCACGCCCCGGTCCCCGCAACCTTATCACCGACGTGCCCGGCCTGACCGTGGGTCATGCGACCGACGAGGCGGCGCGCAGCGGCGTGACCGCCTTGCTCTGCCCTGAAGGCTGGGTGGGAGCCGTTGACGTGCGCGGCGGCGGACCCGGAATTCGCGAAAGCGACGTCTTGCGACCCGAGAACAATTTCAGCCGCGCCCACGCCATCGTTCTGTCGGGCGGTTCGGTGTTCGGCCTTGGAGCCGCGGACGGTGTGACGGCGGCCCTGTCGGCGGCGGGGCGCGGCATCCGATTGGCGGCGGGCTCGCCAGCCATTCCCATCGTGCCGGCCGCGGTGCTGCACGACCTGGGCAACGGCGGCGACAAGGCCTGGGGCCTGGACCCGCCCTACCGCGCCCTCGGCCTGGCCGCCGTTGCGGCGGCGGGGGCGGACTTCGTCCTAGGCTCGGTCGGAGCCGGACGCGGGGCCATGGCGGGGCTGCACAAGGGCGGGATCGGCTCGGCGTCGCTGGACCTGGGCGACGGCCTGGTCGTCGGCGCTCTGGTGGCGGTCAATCCGGTCGGCTCGGTCTACATGCCCGGCGGCGAGGCGTTTTGGGCCTGGCCGTTCGAGATCGACGGCGAGTTCGGGGCGCGCCGGCCCGATCTGACGACACGCGCGCTCGATCCGGTGCCCGACGACAGCAAGCTGGCGGCGCTGGGCCGGTTCAGCGCCGGAGCCAACACCACCCTGGCCGTTGTGGCCACATCCGCGGCCCTGACCACGGCCGAGGCCACGCGACTGGCGATTATGGCCCAGGACGGCCTGGCGCGCGCCATCCGGCCTGTGCACACGCCGTTCGACGGCGACGTGGTCTTCGCGCTGTCGTCTGGAGCGGTCGAGATCGGCGAGGGGTCGGCGCGCGCCTTGACGATCGCGCGGCTGGGTTCGGCGGCCGCCGACACCCTGGCCCGAGCGATCGCGCGCGGCGTCTATTCGGCGCGTTCCGATCCCGGCGGCGCGGTGTCGGCGCCGTAGAGCGTGCCGGCGGCGGCTTCCAACTGGCCCAGCAGCCGCTTCAGCGTCGCCACCTCGCTCGGCGCTAGGCCGGCCAGGAGCGCGGCCTCGTAGGCGCGGGCCAGGGGCACGATCTCGGCGAACAGGCGGCGGCCGGCGGCGGTGAGCTCCAGGCTGTGCGAGCGGCGGTCGATGCGGTTGCTCAGGCGCACGGCCAGGCGGCGCTCGACAAGCTCCTGGGCGGCGCGGCTGACCCGCACCTTGTCCATGGCCGTGCGGACGACGGCGGCCTGTTGGGTCAGGGGTCCTTCGGCCAGCACCGACATCAGCCGCCATTGCGGGATGCTGAGGCCGAACCGATCCTCGTACGCGCGCGCGATCAGCCGGCTGACGGCGGTGGACGACGTCGCCAGCTGATAGGGCAGGTAGTCGGCCAGGGACACGTGTTCGGGGGCCCCTTCGGGCGGGATCTGCGTCATGGGTGAGACCGTCGCGGCCATGGCCTTCCTTTCGTCCTCCATACGTCCGCGACTCTGGCGGTCGCTCGCGTCGACAAGGCCCGATCTGGCGCGGCGCGACGGCCCCGCTCAATCACGGCCAAGCCTGAGGAGATGAAAGCGCACATTTCGCTTGGCGGTTGTGCATTCGACCGCCCCGACGCCCAGCGAAGGGGCGCCCGTCCTCGCAAGGCTCCTGCGATCGCTGGCGATCCGGTCCGTCCTTGTTCAGCGCCGCCAGGCGGCGTCGAAGTTCGTAAAGACAATCGCCACGCCCCCCAGAAATCGGAAAATTCACAACGGTCATACGGACTTGGGCGAGATAGCCGTCGTGGTCAAGCACCTTGGGCTCGCTGATCCGGTCTTGCTCAAGCTCGCGCCCCAAAGCCGCCGCCGCCCCGGCCAAGCCTATGGGCCAGGTTTGGAAATCACCGCCCGGGTCCGGGCGCCCTGATCGTACCGGCTGGGGCCGCCATAGACGACGACTTCACACAGGATGTCGCCGCCCGGTTCGTCCGCCCAAAGGTAATTTCTCTCGACCTCCACGTTGCGGCCGGCCGGCGAAATGCCCTCGAAGGTGTCGCCCCAGGGAACGACCTTGTTCAGGTCGCGCCAGCCCAGAGTCATGGCGCGCGACAGCTCGTCCTGGGCCATGGCTTCTAGATCGGGGTCGCTCATGAGCGCCTTTCTGACTGTCTATCCGTCGCCTCGACAACGCATCCGGCGCACTATAGGCCCGCGAACGGACGAAGGAGACGACGATGGGCGCCCCCAAAGGCAAGCGCGACTTCCGCGACGAGGACCGACTCGATCCGCGCGAACGTCATCAGGTCGAATACTGGATGAAGCGCTGGGGGGTCACCAAGGACCAGCTGGTCGCCGCCCACCGCAAGGTCGGCAACTCGATCAAGGACATTGGCGCCGAACTGGGCAAGAAGCGCTAAGCGCGCTGCCTCAGCGCTTGTCCCGTCGAAACTTCGCCGCCTCGGCCGCCAAGGAAGAAGCCGAGGGGTCGAACTCCTCCGGCTCCGGCTCGAACGGCAGATGACCCGCCACGCCGCGCAGGGCCAGCCACAGTGGATGGCTGAAATGGCCCAGGATGCGCAAAGGCCGGCGCTTGTCGTCCGTAACGTCCCAACCTTCCAGCTCGAACGCGTCGGCCTGCTCGCGCATCGAGCGGACGTCGATACCGTCCCAGCCGGGGGGATCGGGAATCAGGGCGGCTTCATCGGCCGTGAGGCCGAAGGTGTCGCGCGCCAGTTGGTCGATCTCGGGAAACTGGGCCCGCGCCTCAGGATCGGCGAACGACGGCTTCATCAGAGCCCGGGTCTCCAGGTCGGCGAAGCCGGGCAGGTCGATCAAGCGGCGCGGGGCCATCGGCCTCAGCCTTCCTGGGCGTTGTCGTTGCGCCAGTAGGGCGCGACCACGCCTTGCAGCTTGATAGTCATCGGATTGCCCTTGCGATCCACCGCCTTGCCGGCGGTGACGCGGATCCAGCCCTCGCTGACGCAGTACTCGTCGACATTGGTCTTCTCGACGCCGTTGAAGACAATGCCGACGCCGCGCTCCAGAATGTCGGCGTCGTAGTGCGGGCTGCTGGGATTGGAGGCCAGGCGGTCGGGAGGCGTGTCGCTCATGGGATCGTCTTTCGAAGAATTGGACGGCCCCGATTTCAGTCCGAGGCGCCGTCGAACGCGCGTGATAGCCACCCAGGCTCGCAATTCCAATAGGATTGCACCAGATCGGGCGAACCGTCGCGACAAGGTCGTGGTCGCCTGCTAGCTACGGCCGTCCTCATTTCGGAGTCCGCATGCTGCGTCGCCTCTATGACTGGGTTTTGAGCCTGGCCGCCTCACGCCACGCTCCGGCCAGCCTGTTCGCCGTTTCGTTCGCCGAAAGCTCGTTCTTCCCCATCCCGCCCGACATCATGCTGGCGCCGATGGTGCTGGCCCGGCCGGACCGCGCCTGGCGCTACGCGGCGATCTGCACCCTCGCCTCGGTGCTGGGGGGGATCCTGGGCTATGCGATCGGCTTCTTCCTCAAGCCGCTGGGCGTGTGGATGATGAGCGTCACCGGCCATGCCGGCGGCATGACCGAGTTCAAGTGCTGGTACGATCACTACGGGGTCTGGGTGATCCTGGCCAAGGGCGTGACCCCTATCCCCTACAAGCTGGTGACCATAGCCTCGGGGCTGGCCGCTTTCAGCTTTCCGATGTTCATCGTCGCCTCGACCGTGACCCGCGCCGCGCGCTTCTTCCTGGTCGCCTTCGTGGTCAAGAAATTCGGCCCGGCCATGATGCCGGTGATCGAGAAGCGCCTGGCCCTGTTCGCCGGCATCCTGATCGTCCTGCTTGTCATCGGCCTCACGGCGAGCCACTTCTTGGGAGGAAGCGGTGGCGGAGCATGCGCGGCATGACGATCGAGAACGTCGAGGACAATGTCTCCCGGATTTACCCCGATCGGAGGCCATCGGCTCGCGGCCCGCTTGATCTGATCACCGACCAGTGGCCGGTCCTGGCCTTCCTCGCCTGCGCCTTCATGCTGGGCGCGGCTCACGCCTTCGAGACCTTCGGCAAGCTGGCGCCCTGCCTGCTGTGCCTCAAGCAGCGCGAGGTCTATTGGGTGACCGGGACGGTGGCTCTGGTCGCCGTCGTGCTGTCGCGCACGGCCTGGGCGCCCCGGGTGCGCAAGCCGCTGCTCCTGCTGATCGGCCTGGGCTTCCTCTATGGCGCGGGCCTGGCGACCTATCACGCCGGGGCCGAATGGAAGTTCTGGCCCGGTCCGGCCGCCTGCGCCGCCGGCCGCGCGGCCGCGGCTGGCGACCTGGTGGCCATGCTCAAGGGGGCCAAGATCGCCGCCCCGTCCTGCGACAAGGCCGTCTGGATCTTCCTGGGGCTGTCGATGGCCGGATGGAACGCCTTGATCTCACTGGGCCTGGCCGCCGCCTCGGTCTTCGCGGCCCTGCGCAAGGCCGCCTGACATGACCCAGCCTGTCCCTCCCCGTCCCGGCGCCGGCGCCCAGCAGGCGCGCCTGGCCGAGATCCTGCGGGTCGATCAGGCCGGCGAGCTGGCGGCCGTGCACATCTATCGCGGCCAGCAGGCGGTCCTGCGCAACGCCCCGGGCCGCGAACGGATCGCCGACCAGCTTCGCGAGATGGAAGGCCATGAACAGGTCCATCTGACCCGGTTCAACGAACTGTTGGGCGAGCGCCAGGTGCGTCCGACCCTGATGTCGCCGCTGTGGCGCGCGGCCGCCTTCGCTCTGGGGGCGGGCACCGCCCTGCTCGGCGAAAAGGCCGCCCACGCCTGCACCGAAGCGGTCGAGACGGTGATCGAGCAGCACTATGCCGGCCAGATCGCCGAGCTGGAGGCGCGTGACCCGCCTCTGGCCGCCGAACTCAGCCAGTTCCGCGACGACGAATTGCACCACAAGGAGATCGCCGTCGGCGAAGGCGCCCTGGAGGCGCCCGCCTATCCTCTGCTGTCGGCGGTGATCCGCGCCGGCTGCCGCGCGGCGATCAAGATCAGCGAGAAGATCTGACCGGCCTTCGCTGAACGTCGGAGGAAAATCGCCCCGGAAGTTCCCGCTTGGCGACGCGCTTGGCCGAGCTTACCCATGTCGCCGGAATATCGGATCGCCTGACCGGCGCGCCGATCGGTATGGGGAGTTTTGCTTGAATAGCCACCTTCGTCGGGCCGCGGCCCTCTGCGCCGTCTCTCTCCTGGCCCTGGCGACCACCGCCCAGGGCGCTACGCCGGCAAAGTCGGCCAAGCCGGTTCCGACCACCGCCCTAACCCTGGGCACCGGCGGCCAGATGCCGGCCGAGGAAGCGGCGGTGACGCTCGAGCACGTCGACCTGAAGCTGAAGGTGATCCCCCAGACCAAGTCGATCGAGGGCGACGCCACCCTGACCCTGGCGGCCAAGAGCGCCCTGCCCCGCATCGTGCTGGACTTCGACCGCAACTTCACGGTCAGCGCCCTGATCGTCGACGGCAAGGCTCTGCCCGCCTCGGCCTGGACCAATCCGGAAGGCCGCCTGACCATCACCCCGCCGGCCCCGATCGCGGCCGGCGCCCAGACCATCGTCCAGATCCGCTACGCCGGCGCCCCTCACGAGGCTGAAAAGGCGCCCTGGGATGGGGGCTTCGTCTGGAAGACCGCCCCGACCGGCGAGCCCTGGATCGCCAGCGCCGTGCAGGGCGACGGCTGCGACCTGTTCTGGCCGTGCATCGACTTCCCGACCGGCGAGCCGCTGCTGGTGGACTTCTACATCACCGTGCCCGCGCCGCTGTCCGCCCCCGCCGGCGGCGTGCTGATGGGCGTGGAGGAAAAGGACGGCTGGCGCACCTTCCACTGGCGCCAGAAGCAGCCCGACACCTACGCCATCGCGGTCAATGTCGGCCCGTACCTCAAGCTTGAAGACACCTACAAGAGCCGGTTCGGCGACAGCTTCCCGATCGAATACTGGTACCTGAAGAGCGACGATCCGGCCAAGGCCAGGGCCCTGTTCGCCGAATTCCCGACCACGCTCGACTTCTTCGAGCAGATGGTCGGCCCCTATCCGTTCCGCTCCGAAAAACTGGGCGTCGTCGAGACGCCGCACCTGGGCATGGAACACCAGACCATGAACGCCTACGGGAACGAGTACAAAAAGGACGTCTACGGCTACGACTGGCTGTTCCAGCACGAGCTGTCGCACGAGTGGTTCGGCAACCAGGTGACGAACGTCGACTGGGACGACATGTGGATCCATGAGGGCTTGGGCAGCTACATGCAGCCGCTCTACTCGCAGTGGCTGCACGGCGACATGGAGTACATGTCGCGCCTGAACGACATGCGGGCCAAGTCGAACAACAAGTTCCCGATCGTCGCCGACCGGGTGATGAGCGAGGACGACGTCTACAAGGACACCGCCGGCCCAGGCATCGACATCTACTACAAGGGCGCCAACGTCATGCACACCTTGCGGGCGCTGATCGGCGACGAGGCGTTCTTCAAGTCGGTGCGGATCCTGGTCTATGGCCGTCCCGATCCCCGGCCGGGCAATTTCGCGCCCCGCTACGCCACCACCAAGGATTTCATCCGCATCGTCAACGATGTGACCGGAAAGAACTATCAATGGTTCTTCGACGCCTATTTCTATCAGGCCAAGCTTCCGGAGCTGCTGCAGACCCGGCTGGGCGACGATCTGGTGCTGAGCTGGAAAGTCCCGTCGGGCAAGGCGTTCCCCATGCCGGTCGAGGTCAAGGTCGGCGACAAGGTCGTCACCACGTCGATGGCCGACAACACCGGGCGGATCAAGGTGGGCGACGCCGTGCCGGTGATCGTCGACCCGGGCTCGAAGATCCTTCGTCGCCAGCCCTATCTGGAAGAGTACCAGGCCTGGAAGAAGGTCACCGACGAGGCGGCCAAGACGGCGGCTGACGCCAAGAAGGCCGCCGAGGCAAAGCCGGCCGCCAAGACTCGGAAATAGAACCTCTGTCCCGTCGTTCGCCGCGCGGCGAACGACGGGACTTGGTCATCTTTCGTTGACCCTGTTCCTTCACCGCTTGTAGGCCAAGGCGCCTCTAGGCTTTGGGCTCGTAGCGAGCCAGGAAGCCGATGCCGACGCCCAACCATGTCGTGACCACCGCCCGCGCCGTTCTGGTGGCCGGCGCCTTGACCGCCGCGGTGCTGATGCTGGGCCCTTGGCCAGGCCTGGAGCAGGTGTTCGGGCTGAGTGACAAGGCCGCCCACGCCATCGCGTTCGGCGGGCTGTCGGCCATCTCGTTCCTGGCCTTCCCCCGCATGCGCCGTAACGACCTGGCCGTGGCGGCCGTGTTGCTGGGCGCCAGCGTCGAGGTCGCCCAACTGTTCACCGTCGATCGCAGCGGCTCGATCAGCGACCTGCTCGCCGACGTCGCGGGCGTGGGCGGGGTCTATCTGGCCAGCCACATCGAGGCTTTGCGCGCCCTGGCCCGCCAGCGCGGATCGGCGACCTTCGCCGAGATCGCGGCCCAGGATCGTCGACGCGCCACGCGCCGTCCGTCGGCGGTCATCCAGGCGCTATTCGCCGCTCCGGCCGAAACGCTGGACACGGAGCGCCCGGCCAGCTTCGCCAGCCGGGCCGCCCGGCGTTTTCCACGCCGGGCCTAATCGCGGCCGTCAGGTGATGCGCTTGACGCTGACGGGGTCGCTGCCGGGGAAGCTCTCCTCCAGGCCCTCGTCCAGCAGGGCTTCCTGGCGGCTTTCCGAGCATTCGACCTTCTCGGCCAACTGGTCATGCTTTTCGCCTTCCGCGAGCGGCGTTTCAGCTTCGCGGGCGTGCGGGGCGTCGAAGTGCTTGTCCTCGCGCCGCACCTTCCCGTCGGCCGCCATGTCGGCGGTCGCGGCGCTGGTGCCGTGCGTGAAGTGGCGGCCTTGCTCTTCTTTTTTCTGGCCAAACATCATGGGTCTCTCCCGTTTTTCACCCCAGTCCGTGGGACGAGGGCGTCGGGAATAGAACCCGTGACCGGGCGACCGGGTTGCGCCTAAAGCCCGAAGACCATCGACCACAGGAGGAGGTTGGCGACCGCCATGGCGGCGATCAGCCAGCGCAGGCGGCGTCTGACGCCCAATTGTCGACCGTGCTCGTGAAGCGTCGAACTCAGCATCGAACTTCTCTCACCAAGCCCCCACACCTTGGGTCTGCTCGGCGGCGAGTCGACGCAAGCTGAGCCGGAAGCTTTTGTTCGTCTGAGCTCTAGCTTTAGACCGGAAGACGCCGGCCTCAGGCCTCCAGTTCGATGTCCCAGTAGAGGTAGTCCAGCCAGCTGGCGTGCAGGTGTCCCGGCGGGAACCGGCGACCGCGATCCTGCAGTTCGTGCATGCTGGGACGGCGCGCCGTGTGGAACGGGCTCATGCCGGCTTCACGTGGCGTGCGCCCGCCCTTGGACAGGTTGCAAGGGGCGCAGGCGGTGACGATGTTCTCCCAGGTGGTCCGTCCGCCGCGCGAGCGGGGGATCACGTGGTCGAAGGTCAACTCGTCAGGCGAGCCGCAGTACTGGCAGGTGAACCCGTCGCGCAGGAACAGGTTGAAGCGGGTGAAGGCCGGCGGCCGATCCTGCGGCACGTACTGCTTCAGCGACACCACGCTGGGCAGCTTCATCTCGAACGACGGCGAGTGCACGACGTGGTCGTAGGTCGAGACGACGTCGACACGTTCCAGGAACACCGCCTTGATCACCTCCTGCCAGGGCCAGAGGGACAGCGGATAGTAGCTCAGGGGCCGGTAGTCGGCGTTGAGCACGAGCGCCGGCATGCCGGACGGTGGACGGGACAGCACCTGCATCAGGGCCTCCCTTTGGGGCCTGCAGGGCCCCTATGAAGCGGATACGCGGTCGGACTGAAGACGGGCCTCCTTCCTACGCATTCTCAGGAATCGCCATTCATTCCCGAACGCACGGAAAGGATGGGCCAAGTCGACGACAGAACCAAGACATCCTTGTGCTCTATCGGCCACGATCTCAGCCCTGTTCGGAAACCGGCCCGACCGCGACGATCTCGACCTCGCCGCCGGCCACCATGGCGGTGTCGCCGACGCCCTTGCCCAGAAGGGCCCGCGCCACCGGCGAGACATAGGATACCGAGCCATGGGCGGGATCGGCCTCGTCCTCGCCGACGATGCGGAAGGTCTGGCGGCGGCCGTCTTCGCGGTCGAAGGTCACCGTGCCGCCGAACTGCACGACGTCCAACGTGGAATCGCGCTCGCGGAGCTGGGCGCTGGCGCGGCGCGCCGACCAGTACCGCAGGTCGCGGGTGGCGCGGGCCATGGCGGTGCGGTCCTGGGCGACGTCGCCGCCGGCCTGGGCGGCGCCGTAGGCGGCGCGAGCGGCGGCCAGATCGGCCTCGATCAGGGCCAGTCCTTCCGGCGTCACGAGATTTGGATGCGACGAGATCGGACGATCCAGCAGATCCGCGGCGAAGGCCTCGCTGTCGCCTTCCTTGGTGAAGGCCACGCTCATCGCTGCGTCTCGGGACGGGTGGAACAAAGGGTCATATCTGGAAAATCCGATCTGCGACGGGATGTTCCGCGACAGGACCATAGGACGTAGTCGGCCGGCCCAGCCGGATCAAGACACGCAAAAGCCGCCAGCGGGCAAGCGCGGGCGGCTTCGAACAGGTTGGAAACAGCTCGAGAGATCGTATCGTCGGGATCGCGCGAAAGGGCGCTGATCCTCGGCGATACGCGGCGAGACTAGATCGCGACGCCGATCAGGGCGGCGGCCACGGCGACGGCCGCGGTCAGGAAGAAGCCCACCGCCATGCGGTCGAGAACGGTTTCGAAGGCGAACAGGGTATTGGTCATCACACACATCCTTGAAGTTGGTTTGCCGGATGCGACGATCGGATCGCCGCCACCGCTCCAGCTCAGGTTCGATCTGGACGATGCTTAGATAGCAGGTATCTAAACGGCGTCAAGATAATCTTGACGCCGTTAGGATGGATTTTTGAACAGGAACGGTTACAGTGCCTGGAATGACACAGCCAGCCGCCACCGAAGCCCGCCCCTACCATCATGGCGACCTGAGCCGCGCCTTGGTCGAGGCCGCCCGCCGCATTCTCGAGACCGAGGGTCCGGCCGCGCTTTCGTTGCGGGCCGTGGCCCGCGAGGCGGGGGTCAGCCCGGCCGCCCCCTATCACCATTTCAAGGACAAGGGCGAGCTGCTGGACGCCGTCGCGCACGAGGGTTGGCACGCGCTGGACGCCGCCCTCACCCAAGCCCGCGCCAAGTCCGCCGACAGCAAGGAGCGCATGACCAGCCTGGGCGTCGCCTATGTCTGCTTCGCCCGCGACAATCCCGCCCTCTACCGCGTGATGTACGACTGCTCGCGCGACAAGGACGCCCTGCCCGACCAGATGAGGGAAGAAGGCGCCTACTGCCAGGTTCGCAACACCATCGACGAACGCAGCGGCGGCACGGCCTCGCCGATCGACCTGGAACTGGCGACGATCGCCGCCTGGTGCGCCGGCCATGGCCTGGCCGAAATGATCGGCTTCAAGCAGTTCGATCCCCTGAAGGAAGCGTTGGGCGGCGAGGAAGCGTTCCTGCGCGCGGTGTTCGAACACCTGGGCATGTTCGTCAAGCTTGATCAGGCCTGAACCTGTTGATGGGCAGCCGTCGCACGCCCTCTCCGTCTCGCCGCGACGCGTCGAGCCGCCTCTCCCGCACGCTTCGCCACGGGTGAGGCGATGCGCTTCGCCACCCGCTTTGCGCCCTCTCCCACCGGTCATCTGCACCGTGGCCACGCCTTCTCGGCCCTGACCGCCTTCGACGCCGCGCGCGCCGGGAACGGCCGCTTCGTGCTGCGGATAGAGGACATCGACGCCACCCGCAGCCGCCCCGAGTTCGAGGCTTCGATCCTGGAAGATCTGGCTTGGCTAGGCCTTGAGTGGGAGGAGCCGGTTCGCCGCCAGTCCGAGCACCTGGCCGACTATCACCGCGCCATCGACAGGCTGCGCGACCAGGGCCTGGTTTATCGCTGCTTCCGCACCCGCAAGGAGCTCGACATCGGCCGCGCCCCGCACGAGCCGGCCCAGCCCTTCGTCGGCGGTCCGCTGCATCCCGATGACGAGGCAGCCCGCCTGGAGCGCGGCGCGGCCTTCGCCTGGCGGCTGTCGCTGGACGCGGCCCGCGGCGCGCTGGGCGGCTTCGACGGCCTGGAGTTCGTCGAGGAAGGCGCGGGTCCCGACGGCGAGACCGGCCGCATCCAGGCCCGCCCCGAGACCGCCGGCGACATCGTCCTGGCCCGCAAGGACGTCGGAGTCGCCTATCACCTCGCCGTGGTGCTGGACGACGCCCTGCAGGAGATCACCCACGTGATCCGCGGACAGGACCTGTTCGAAGCCGCCCACATCCAGCGCCTGCTGCAGGCCCTGCTGAATCTGCCGACCCCGGCCTATCGCCACCACCGCCTGCTGCTCGGTCCGGACGGCAAGCGTTACGCCAAGCGCGACAAGGCCCAGACGCTACGCGAACTGCGCGCCTCCGGCCTGACGCCCGAAGCGCTGCGAGCGGAGATGGGCCTGGCCTAGACGGCGACGTCTTGCTCCCTCGCCGCCGCCATGCTCACTGCGAACCTTCATTGTGACGAGGTTGGCATGCGGCGGATGATCTGGGGCGCGACCCTCTCTACGGCGGCGGGCCTGACCGCCCTGGCCTTGGCGACCAGCGTCCACGCCGCCGAACCGAAGTTCACCCCCGGCCCCTGCGCCGGCGACTATTCGGGCGTGACCAACAAGATCCAGTGCGGGACCCTGACCGTCGATGAAACGCGCGGCGGGGCCGGCGCGCGCCGCGTCGCCCTCCCCGTAACCATCGTCAAGGCCAGCGCGCCCAAGCCAGGGCTGCCGCCGGTGGTCTATCTGCACGGCGGTCCCGGCGGCGGCGTGGTCGAGAACCTGGCTCGCTCGCTGCGCGGTCCGTCTCGCGAGCTGATCGCCGTCGACCAGGACTGGATCTATTTCGACCAGCGCGGCGGCGGCGTCGCCTCGCCGATCCTCGATTGCGGAAGCGTGGCGCTGAACGACGCCGGACCGCTGAACGACGCGGCGGCCCAGCAGCTGATCGCCTGCGCCAAGCGCCTGCAGGCTTCGGGCGTCGACCTGTCTCGCTACAACACCGAGGAGGTGGTCAAGGACGTTCAAGACCTGCGCAAGACCCTGAACCTGAAGCAGGTCGACCTGTTCGGCGTCTCGTACGGCACCCGCATCGCCCTGGCCGTGATCAAGCACGACCCAAGCGGCGTGCGGGCCGTGGTCCTCGACTCGCCGTGGACGCCGGAGGCCAAGTGGGCGGAGGGCGGACCGGAAATGGTCTCCGACGCGGTGAAGGTGATCTTCAAGCGCTGCGCCGAGGACGCCGCCTGCAACGCCAAATATCCCCATCCGGGCGCGGACCTCGACGCCATGGCCGGCAAGCTGCTTGCGGGACCCCAGACCATCGACGGCAAGGTCTATACCGCCGACGACCTGGGCGGCTATCTGATGGATGCGGCCTATAGCGGCCCCGAAGCCCGCGCCCTGCCCGCCACGGTCGCCAAGTTCGCGGCCGGCGACATGACCGCCCTGGCCGAGCAGATGGCTGATCGCAGCGGCTATAACGAGGCCCAGCACCTGACACATCTCTGCAAGGAGGAGTTCCCTTTCGAAAGCGAGGCGGCCATGCGCAGGGGCGCCCAGCGCGACCCGGTCTCGCGCCTGCTGGAAGCCTCGATGGGTCGCTACTTCCAGGTCTGCAAGGCCTATCCCGTCGGCGCGCCGGACCCGGTCGAGGCCCAGCCGGTCGGCGGACCGATCCCGACCCTGTTCCTCGCCGCCGAAATCGATCCCGGCTGCCCGCCGGCGGTGGCCAAGGCGGCGGTCGGCCGTTTCCCCAAGGGCCAGCTGACGATCATCCCCAACACCACCCACGGCGTCTCGCGCGGCAGCGCCTGCGCCCGCAAGATGATCCGCGGCTTCCTGGCCGACCCGACCGCCCCGATCGACCAGAGCTGCCTGCATCCGGAGCATGATCGGTTCGTGTTCGATCTGGACTGATCTCCTGTTCGAAGCGGTGCGGAGGCGTCGCCGGTCGTATCCGGGAATTTCCGAAGGGGGGCTGGGGTTCCGCACCATGGCGCGCGCCGGCCCCCGCTCGGATAGTCCCACCCGGCCCCGCAGTCACCACAGAGGGGCGCGGGTGGAGAGCCTATGGTGGAACAGCGTCGAACCGGCGGTCGACCCCCCAGCTTGGCGCCCGCCCTCGCCGCGGTCGCCTGCTGCCTCGCCCCCGCCTTGGGCCAAGCCCAGGAGAGCGACGCCGAGTTGGCGAAGAAGCTGAGCAACCCGGTCGCCAGCCTGATCAGCGTGCCGCTGCAGCAGAACTACGACTGCTGCTACGGCTCCGAGGACGGCGGTCGCTACACACTGAACGTCCAGCCGGTGATACCCTTCTCGCTGAACGCCGACTGGAACCTCATCGTCCGCACGATCGTGCCCATCGTGAAGACGGAACACGCGGCGCCCGGCGACGACACCGCGTTCGGCGTCAGCGACGTCACTCAGAGCTTCTTCGTCTCGCCCAAGGCCGAGCACAACGGCGTGGTCTGGGCCTTCGGGCCGGCTTTCCTGTGGCCGACGGGAGAGTCGGCCCTGGGGACCAAGAAATGGGGCGCGGGCCCCACCGCCTTGCTGCTCAAACAGCAGCACGGCTACACCTATGGCGTGCTGGCCAACCACATCTGGTCCTTCGCCGACGCCGGCGGCGGTGAACGACCAGATGTCAGCCAGACCTTCATCCAGCCCTTCCTCAGCTACACCAACCCTAACGCCACCACCTGGGGGATCAACGCCGAGAGCACCTACAACTGGAAGACCCAGGGCTGGACCGTCCCGATTAACCTGACGGTCACCCACGTCTACAAGTTCGGCGGCCAAAGGGTGTCGCTGGGCGGCGGCGCCCGGGCCTATGCCGCCCAGGACGGAGTGGGCCCGGAGTGGGGCCTGAGGTTCATCGCCACCTTCCTCTATCCGAAATAGGGACCGCCATGGCCGAGAGTCCCGCACGCCGCCCCGCCCTCCCCGCCGATCTCGGCGCGGTGCGCACCGTGTTGGCGGCCGACCGGACGTTGATGGCCTGGCTGCGCACCTCGCTGTCGATGCTCAGTTTTGGATTCGCGATCTACAAGTTCCTTGAGAGCGCCGCGAGCACAGGCGCGCTGGATCGTCCCGAGAGCCCGCGAAGGGTCGGGCTATTCCTGGTCGGCCTGGGAACGGCCGCCATGGTCCTGGGACTGATCGACTATTGGGTGACGATCAAGGCCATTGAGCGGACCGGGCCGTTTCGCCTCCCCCGGTCGGTGCTGTTCATGTCGCTACTACTGGCTCTCGCCGGCCTCGTGCTGTTCGGGGCGATCATCAAGCGGGCCGTCTGAAATGCGCCTGGGTTGGCCTTGATTGAAGCCGCCCCTATCGTTGTCATCCCGGCCGCAGCGAAGCTAAGAGCTGGGACCCAGGTGAACCGCACCGCCCGCGCGCAGTCCCGTGGGGCCCGGACAGCCTCTGGGAGGCTTTCGCGATGACAACTGCTTTCGGGTATTCCGCCCCCTACTCGACCACCCAATAGCGGTAGCCGTAGACCGGAACGAACCCCAGGCCGCTGTAGAGGGCGATGGCCGGAGCGTTGTCGGCCTCGACCTGCAGATAGGCGCGGCGGGCGCCCAGCGACCGGGCCTCGTGCAGCAGGGCCGCCAGCACCCGGCTGGCCAGGCCCTTGCGACGATGAGCCGGCAGGGTGCGCATGCCGAAGATTCCCGCCCATTCGCCGTCGACGGCGCTCGCGCCCAGGGCCACGACCTCGCCTCCCAGGTCCAGCCGCGCGAAGCGGGCCGGCGCGGGGATGTGGGCCAGAGCGTCCAGACGTTCGCGGGCGTCGGCGACATTGCCGGCGGCGCTGGCGGTCAGCACCGCCTCGAAGGCCGGGTCGGGCGCGTCCGAGAGGACCACGGACACGTCCCGGGCGCCCGCCATCATTCCCGACGCCTCGCCGACCATCACCACCGTCCCATGGGTGGGCCGGTAGCCCCGCGCCCGCAAGTGCTCGGACAGATTGGCCGGGACCACCGCGCCGTCCGACAGCTTGAAGCGGGCGGGCAAACCTCGCTCGGCGTAGAAGGCCTCGGCCGCCTGGATGGCCTCATCGATCGGCCGGTCGGGCTCGCCCAGCGGCCAGCAGGCGTTGATCCGCAGCGACCAGCCATCCGAGGCGTTCAGCCGCCAGCCGCCCAAGGCCCCGCTCTGGCGCGCGGGCCAGGCGCGATCGGCGACGATTTCGAGGAGACGGGGATCGACGATCATCGCTCTTCATAACAGACGGGCGCCGACTCGTTGGAGCCGGCGCCCGTGGAAATTCGTCTCGCGGGCGAAAACGCCCGAAGCAAACGCTTAGAGCGGCTTCAAATTGTTCGCCGCGACCTTGCCGCGCTCTTCGGCGGTGTCGAAGCTGACCTTCTGGCCTTCGTCGAGGCTGCGCAGCCCCGCGCGCTCGACGGCGCTGATGTGGACGAACACGTCCTTGCCGCCGTCATCGGGTTGGATGAAGCCGAAACCCTTGGTCCCGTTGAACCATTTCACCACACCGGTCGCCATGGAGTGTCTCCTAGAGATAGCCGATCCAATGCCCGGACAAGCGGGCGGGTAACAATCTCAGTCGTCCGGGTAGCGGTTCGCAGGCCCAAATCCAGGATTGCACGGCACAGTGGACACGCGGTCCCTGAGGGGTCAATTCAAAAAACGCCGATATGCTTAAGCGCGCATTGCGCCTCAACGCTCGCGGAGGATCGCCTCGACCAGGGCGCGAGCCTCCGGGCTGGACCAGTCGGCGTCGCCCGACATCCGGGCCCGTTCTCGCCCCTGCTTGTCGTAGACGACCGTGGTCGGATAGCCGGCGGCGCGCGGATCCAGCTCAAACGACAGCTTGTAGCCCGGGTCGCGATAGACCTGCAGCGGCGGGTTGGCGGCCATTTCGGCCTGGACCAGGTTCAGATCGCTGTCCCGGTCGACGCTGATCGGCAGAACCTTGAGCGGCTGGGTCGCATAGGCGGCCTGCAGCTTGCCCAGGGTCGGCATCTCCTTCTTGCAGGGCGCGCACCAGGTGGCCCAGAGGTTCATGACCACTACCTGGCCCTTGAAATCGGCCAGGGTGTGAGGTTTTCCGGCCCCGTCGGTGAACACGGTGGGCGGCGCGGCGCGCGGCTGGGCCGGGACGTCCAGTTTTGCTAAGGACGCTTTCTTGAATTGATTGAGGTCGACGACGCCTGCGGGTTTGAACGAAGCCTGAGCGATGACGTATAGAACCGCCGCGACGCCGATCAGCAGAACGGCGACGATCGCCCACTTCAGGACGTTGCGCCCGCGCGCGCCGCCTTCACCCGACTGGACTTCGCTCATATGACCGACAACGCCTCCGATAAGCCCGCCGCGAACGGCCAGGGCCAAGCCATGTGGGGCGGCAGGTTCTCGGCCAGGCCGGCGGAGCTGATGCAGGCGATCAATGTCAGCATCGGCTTCGACAAGCGCCTGTGGGCGCAGGACCTGGCGGGCTCCCGCGCCCATGCGCGGATGTTGATCAGCCAAGGCGTGATTGCAAGCGTCGATGGTGAGGAAATCCTCAAGGGCCTGGACGCCATCGAGGGCGAGATCGAGGCCGGGGCCTTCCCGTTCCGCGACGAATACGAAGACATCCACATGAACATCGAGGCCCGGCTGCGCGAGCTGATCGGCCCGACCGCCGGCCGGCTGCACACCGCCCGCTCGCGCAACGACCAGGTGGCCGTCGACTTCCGCCTATGGGTGCGCGAGGCCTGCGAGCGTTCGGCGGCGCAGCTGGAGGCTCTGCAGCGCGCCTTGATCGCTCAGGCCGAGGCCTATGCCGACGCCCTGATGCCGGGCTTCACCCACCTGCAGCCGGCCCAGCCCGTGACCTTCGGCCACCACCTGATGGCCTATGTCGAGATGTTCGGCCGCGACGCCTCGCGGTTCCGCGACGCCCGGGCCCGCATGAACGAGTGCCCGCTGGGCGCGGCGGCTCTAGCCGGATCGCCCTTCCCGATCGACCGCCACCAGACCGCGGCCAGCCTGGGCTTCGACCGCCCGACCGCCAATTCGCTGGACAGCGTCTCGGCCCGCGACTTCGCCCTGGAAGCCCTGTCGGCCGCCTCGATCACCGCCACGCACCTGTCGCGCCTGGCCGAGGAGATCGTGCTGTGGACGACGCCGATGTTCGGCTTCATCAAGCTGACCGACGCCTTCACGACCGGCAGCTCGATCATGCCGCAGAAGAAGAATCCCGACGCGGCCGAGCTGATCCGCGCCAAGGTCGGCCGGATCCTGGGCTCGCTGACCACCCTGACCGTGGTGATGAAGGGTCTGCCGCTGGCCTATTCGAAGGACATGCAGGAGGACAAGGTCCCGACCTTCGAGGCCTTCGACGCGCTTGAGCTGAGCCTGCTGGCCATGGCGGGCATGATCTCGGACCTGACGCCCAACACCGAGAAGATGGCCGCCGCCGCCGGCGCGGGCTTCTCGACGGCCACGGACCTGGCCGATTGGCTGGTGCGCGAGCTGAACATGCCTTTCCGCGACGCCCACCACGTGACAGGCTCGGCCGTGAAGGCAGCCGAAACCAAGGGCGTTGATCTGGCGGATCTGTCGCTCGGCGAATTCCAGGCGATCGAGCCGCGGATCACCGACGCGGTCTACGCCGTCTTGACCCCAGCCGCCTCGGCGGCCAGCCGGATGAGTTATGGCGGGACCGCTCCCGCCCAGGTTCGCGCCCAGATCGCGCGTTGGAAGGAACTGCTCGGATGATCCGCCCCCAAGCTCGCAAGGTCCTCACCGTCCTCGCCGTCGCCGGCCTGGCCCTGACCGCGGCCGCCTGCGGCAAGCAGTCCGAGCTGGAGCGCCCCGCTCCGCTGTGGAACGCCCAGAAGAAGGCCGCCTACGAGGCTGAGCGCCGCAGGGGATCGTCCACGGCCAACCAGCCGGCTCGCCCCAACGGCACGCAGGAAAACATGGACCCGGCGTCGAGCAACCGCACGACCCGCTCCGCCCCGCTGGCCGGCACCGCGCCCGACCCGTTCAGCGGTCCGTCCGGAGCCGGCTTCCCCAGCGCACAGCCGAACTGACTTCAACAAGTTCACAGTGTTTCCCGTCTCCCCGGCGAAGGCCGGGGCCCAGGTGAAGCCCTGCTGAGGCTCCTGACGGATCTGGATCCCGGCCTTCGCCGGGAAGACGGAGGTCGGGGGCTGGAATTCTAGAGAGCCTCGAACACCCGTGAACCATTTCGAATACGGCCCCGAAGGCCTCGCCTGCGAGGGCGTTCCGCTGGCCAAGATCGCCAGCGCGGTCGGCACGCCGGTCTATGTCTATTCCCGCGCCACCCTGGAGCGGCACTTCACGGTGTTCCGCGACGCCCTGGCCGCCGCCGGCGTCGCCGATCCGCTGATCGCCTATGCGGTGAAGGCCAATTCCAATATCGCGGTGCTGAAGGTGCTGGGCAAGTTGGGAGCCGGCGCCGACACGGTGTCGGAGGGCGAGGTCCGTCGCGCCCTGGCGGCCGGCATCCCCGGCGAGCGGATCGTGTTCTCGGGCGTCGGCAAGAAGCGCGGCGAGATCGCCTTCGCGCTGCAGGCCGGCGTCGCCGAGATCAATGTCGAGTCCGAGCCGGAGCTGAACCTGATCGCGGCGGTCGCGGCCGAGCTGGGCGTCAAGGCCAAGGTGGCGTTCCGGGTCAATCCCGACGTCGCGGCTGGCGGCCACGCCAAGATCGCCACCGGCAAGTCCGAAAACAAGTTCGGCGTCTCGTTCGCCGAAGCCGCGCGCCTTTACGCCAACGCCAGCAACAACGCCAATCTCGAGCCGATCGGCGTGGCCTGCCACATCGGCAGCCAGATCACCGACCTGACGCCGATGCGCCAGGCCTTCACCAAGATGCGGGGCCTGGTCGAGCAACTGCTGGGCGAAGGCCTTCACGTCGAGCGGCTGGACCTGGGGGGCGGCCTGGGCGTGCCCTATTTCGACATGCCCGAACCACCCTCGCCCGCCGACTTCGCCGCGATGGTCGGCGAGGTCACCAAGGGCCTTCCCGTCAAGCTGGCCTTCGAGCCGGGCCGGGTGATCGCCGCCAACGCCGGCGTGCTGGTGTCGGAAGTGATCCACGTCCACGAGCGACCGGAGGGCAAGCGCTTCCTGGTCATCGACGCGGCGATGAACGACCTGATCCGCCCGGCCATGTACGACGCCTTCCACGACATCCGCCCGGTGATTCAGCGCGCCCAACAGGAACAACAGGGCAAGAGCGTGTACGACGTCGTCGGTCCGATCTGCGAGACGGGCGACACCTTCACCCGTGATCGCGCCTTGCCGACCTTTGGACCGGGCGACCTGGTGGCGTTCATGTCCGCCGGCGCCTACGGCGCGGCCATGGCCAGCGAGTACAACACCCGCCCGCTGGTCCCCGAGGTGCTGGTCGACGGCGACCGGTTCGCGGTGATCCGCGCGCGGCCGTCATACGAGGAAATGCTGGCCCGGGACGTCGCGCCCGAGTGGGTCTAGGTATTCGTACCTAGGCTAGAAAGCCCCTACTCCTTAGAGGGGATTAACCTCCGCAGCCGAAATGTCGCCGGGCGTTTTGGTAGTGTGGAGTAGTCCGATGATCGAGTTCGACAGCATCGAGGCCCAGCGACGGGTCGGTGGCCATCTGGTTCTGGCGTGCATCGCCGCGATGATCCTGATGGTCCCGGCCGCCCGCCTGTTCGCCGGCGGACCGATCCTGGGACTGGCGCTGGGCTCAGTGGCGTTCGGCGCGATGGCCTGGGGCGGGTTCGCCGTCTGGCGCGACAGCGCCGCCCAGCGGATCTCCACCGCGATCAGCCTGGTGGGCCAGGTCACGTTGTTCATCGCGGCGTTCTCGGGCCATGCATGGCAAGCCGATGCGCGGATGGCCTATCTGGCCGCCCTGGCCCTGCTGGTGGCCTATGGCGACTGGCGGGTGGTGGCGGTCGGGGCTGCGGGCGTCGTGGCCGTCGACGTCTGCGCCGCCTTCCTTGCGCCCAATCTTCTGATGCTCGGCGCCGTGAGCCCGCTGCGGATCGCTTTCAACGCCGGCGTCACCCTGGTCACGGCCTGGTCGCTGATCTGGCTGACGGCCAGCGTCTCGCGCCTGTTCGTCACCGTGACCGCCCGCACCGACAAGGCCCTGGCCGCCGCTCGCCAAGCCGACGCCGCCAACGCCGCGGCCGAGACCGCCCGCGCCGCCCGCGACGCCGACAACGCCGAGCAGGCCGCCCAGAAGGCGGCGATCGAGGCCGAGCAGGCCCTGGTGGTCGACACCGTGGCCATGGGCCTGGCCCAGCTGTCGCGCGGTGACCTGACCTGCCGCCTGACCCAGCCCTTCGCCGCCCGCTACGAGCCTTTGCGCGTCGACTTCAACGGCGCGATGGAGAAGCTGCAGGCCGCGATGCGGGAGATCACCGGCAACGCCTCCAGCATGACCGCCGGCGTGGTCGACATGGCCCGGGCCGTCGACGAACTGGCCGACCGCACCGAACAGCAGGCCGCCGGCCTGGTGCAGACCGCCGCCGCCCTGGACCAGATCACCGCCGCCGTGCGCTCGACCGCCGACAGCGCCCACCAGGCCAACGCCGCCGCCGCCAGCGCCCGCTCCGAGGTCGAGCGTTCCGATCCGGTGGTCACAGAGGCCGTCGAGGCCATGACCCTGATCGAGGCCTCGTCGGGCAAGATCGGCCAGATCATCGGGGTGATCGACGAGATCGCCTTCCAGACCAACCTGCTGGCCCTGAACGCCGGCGTCGAGGCCGCCCGGGCCGGTGACGCCGGCCGCGGCTTCGCGGTCGTGGCCCAGGAGGTGCGGGCCCTGGCTCAGCGGTCGGCCGACGCGGCCAAGGAGATCAAGGGGCTGGTCAACGAGTCCGGCGCCCAGGTCGCGGCCGGCGTCGAGCGCGTCGGTCGTACGCGCGAGGCCCTGCAACGGATCGTCGAGGTCGTGGCCAGGATCGACCAGCAGGTCACCGCCATCGCCCGCTCGGCCCAGGACCAGGCTCAGGGCCTGGGCGAGGTCAACACGACCATGGCCGAGATGGACCGCGTCGTGCAGCGCAACGCCGCCATGGTCCAGGAAACCACCGCCGCGGCCCACACTCTGCAGGTCGAAAGCCGCGAGCTGTCGGCGCGGGTGGACATCTTCGACGTAGGCCGGAAGGGGGAAGCCGTCGATCGGCGGGCGGCCTAGCTAAGCCCCCGGCACAGACCATCGCCGGCGAGGGCGGCCCCGCGAGGCGGGTCGGGGAGGAATCAAAAACAAAGCCGCGACTGGTCGCAAGACCGGACGCGGCTTTTGCCTTTGGGAGACCTCATCCGGCCACTGCGCCGTCCCCTTCTCCCGCAAGGGGGAAAGAAAAGAGATCAGTCCAGCGCGCCGACGTAAGGCAGGCCGCGGCTCTTGCCTTCGTCGTCCAGACCATAGCCGACCAGGTAGCGGGCCGGGGCTTCCCAGGCGATGAAGTCGGGCTCGATGCGCGGCTTGTCCCAGGGCTTGCGGGCGAAGACCGCGGTCAGGACCTCGCTGGCGCCGGCGTCCTTGACCAGCTTGGCGGCCTCGCCCAGCGACAGGCCGGTGTCGAGCACGTCGTCGACGACCAGGGCGCGGCGGCCGATCAGCGGGCGCTGCAGGTCGGCGCGGACCTCGCAGCGGCCCGAGCTCTTGCGCTCGTCATGATAGGAGGCCAGCCACAGGGCGTCGAAGCGGACGTCGCGGCCGGCGCGCCACAGGGCGCGCGTCAGGTCCGCGGCGAACCACAGGCCGCCGGTCAGCAGGCAGACCACGACGGTGTCGTTATCGATGCGCGGAGCGATGGCCTTGGCCAAGGCTTCCACCCGGTCGGCGATTTCTTCCTGGGAAATCAGGACTTCGGGAGCGCGGCTTTCGGTCATTTCGGAATTTCTTGTCAATGGTGGTCGGCCGGGGCCGGTTCGACCGCTCCGGTCTCATGCCCGGCCCCCTCGTGTCCAGCCCCTTGCGTCTCATCGACCGGCGCTCGCCCGCCCGCCGCCGCTTCGGCCGACTGCTCCTGGGCTCCACGCAGGGACGGCGCCTCGGGATCGGCGGCCTTCTCGACGTGGGGAGCCGCGCCCGCGCGCTTGGCGGCGCCCGGTTCCAAGGCGAAGCCGATTTCCAGGGTGTTGGCGGTTCGCGGCGGGTCCATCAGCGTCACCGCGAAGTGTCGGGTCTGGCTGGGCGGGATCAGCGGATCGGCGGCCGCGGCCAGTTTTCCGGCCACCCGCTTCTGGTCCTTGTTGAGCAGGGCCACGCGGAGCGGCGGGGTGGTGACCGGGCGGTCGGTGATGTTGCGCAGCACGCCGGTAATGGTGATGGCGGCGTGGCCGTCCTTCATCACCGGCTCGGCCTTCAGGTTCTCGACCACCAGGCCGACATTGTTCACCGGCATGCGGGCGAAGGCGTAGGCCCCGGCCGTGCTGGGCCACAGGTGGGCGATGTTCATGCGGAACACGCCGGCGGCGACCAGCATCACCACCATCACCGCGACCATGCCGCCCCAGATGACCCCTGTGGTCTTGGCCTCCTTCAGGCGGCGCTCGGCGTCGGCGCGCGCCCGGAAGACCTTGGGCAGTTCCTCGCCCGGCAACTCGTTGACCGGAGTCTCGGGATCGTCCGCGGGATTGGTCGCGCCGTTCAGCGCGGCCAAGCTGGGATCGGACGCCAGGTCGGCGGCCGAAGGCTGTTCGAACAGATCCAGGGCTTCTTCGTTACGGGCCGTCCAGCGGTTCCCGCAGGCCGCGCAACGCACGACGCGCCCCGCCGCGCCGACCTTGGAGTCGTCGACGAAATAGCGGCTGGCGCACTCGGGACAGGTCAGTATCATGGCCGCGAATCGGACGCTCCCCGCTCCTACATACGAGGTCGCCGATTTTGCCAGCCATGTCCACAAGACCCAGCGACACACCCTTGCGCATCGATGACGTCCAGGATGGCGACACCGTCCCCGTCGTGCGCTTCGAGGGTGTCTCGATGCGGTACGGACGAGGGCCGGAAACGCTCAGCGACCTCGCCTTCACCCTACACCCAGGGTCTTTCCATTTCCTCACCGGACCGTCGGGCGCGGGAAAGAGCTCGCTGCTCAAGCTGATCTATCTGGCCCACCGTGCGTCGCGAGGCCGCGTCGAACTGTTCGGCCGCGATATCAGCCTGACGCGCCCCGAGGACCTGCCCTTCGTGCGCCGCCGCATCGGGGTCGTCTTCCAGGATTTCCGGCTGCTGGACCACCTGTCGGTGTTCGACAACGCCGCCCTGCCGCTGCGCATCGCCAAGCGCAAGCCGGCGACCTACCGCAACGACGTCGCCGAGCTGCTGCAATGGGTCGGGCTGGGGGATCGCATGCACGCCCTGCCCGCCACCCTGTCCGGCGGCGAGAAGCAGCGTCTGGCCATCGCCCGCGCCGTGGTCGACCGTCCCGACGTCCTGCTGGCCGACGAGCCGACCGGCAATGTCGATCCGGCCATGTCGCTGCGCCTGCTGCGGCTTTTCGTCGAGCTGAACCGCCTGGGCACCACGGTGCTGATCGCCACCCACGACGAGGACCTGGTCGCCCGCGCCAACCGTCCGACCCTGCAGTTGGAGAATGGCCGGCTGGTCGAGGCCGAAGCCGAGCTCGAGCCGGACCGTGGACCCTATGTCGACCAGGATTATGACGACCCGAATGACGACGAAGGGGGGTACGGCGCGTGAGCGAGGCCTTCTCCGTCGCCCGCTGGAAGCCGGGGCCGCTGCTGCCGCCGCGCGACGCTCGCGATGGCTCGCTGGTGTTCGTCGTGGCCGTTCTAGGCTTCCTGGCCTGCCTGACCGCCCTGGCGGCCATCGCCTCGACGCGGGCGGCCACCGGCTGGACCGCCCAGCTGACCGGCTCCGCCACCGTCGTCGTGCGGCCCCGGGCCAGCGAAAGCCCCGACAGCGCGGCGGCCCGCGCCGCCGAGACCTTGTCGGGGATCAAGGGCGTCAGCGAGGCCCGCGCCCTGCCCAAGGACAAGGCCGAGGCCCTGCTGGAGCCGTGGATCGGTCGCGAGGCGCTGATCGCCGACCTCCCCGTGCCTCGCCTGGTGACCCTCGATCTGGATCCCAAGGCGCCCGCCACCGTCGCGGCGCTGAGCAAGGCGCTCAAGGACGCCAATGTCGACGCCGTGGTCGACGATCACAGCCGCTGGGTCGCCGACATCGAGCGCGCCGCGCGCCTGGCCGGCTGGGCGGCGATCGGCGTCTTCGCCCTGATCGCCACGGCGGCCGCCGCGGTGATCGTCTTCGCCACCCGCGCCGCCCTGACCGCGCGGCACGACATCGTCGAGGTTCTGCACCTGTCCGGCGCCGAGGACGGCTTCATCGCCAACCTGTTCCAGAACCGGTTCGCGGGCATGGCCTTCGTCGCCGGCTTGCTGGGCGGGGCCGGCGCGGCCATGATCGGCGCGGCGGCGCGGCTCGTGGGCGGCGGCCAGGGACTGACGCCGGTCCTGCCTTTGGCCTGGATCGATCTTCTGGCGCTGCTGCCCTGCCCGGTGGTGGCGGCGCTGGTGGCGGGGATCACGGCCCGCGCGGCCTCCCTGCGCCTGTTGAGAGGCATGCCGTGAAGAGTATCGCAGCGCTTCTGATCATGGTGATGGTGTGGTTCGTCGGCCTGCTGGCCTTCACCAGCCGCGTCGATCAGTCGACCCCCGCCGCCGAACCGCCGGTCTCGGACGGGGTGGTGGTGCTGACCGGCGCCTCGAACATTCGGCTGGAGGCGGCGACCAAGCTGCTCGAGGCCGGCAAGGGCCGGCGCCTGCTGATCTCGGGCGTCAACCGCGAGGCCTCGCGCGACGACGTGCAGGGCGTGACCAAGGCCGTGCGGCCGATCTACGACTGCTGCGTGGATCTGGGCTACGCCGCGGCCGACACGATCGGCAACGCCAGCGAAACCGCCGAGTGGGCCAAGGCCAAGGACTATCACAGCCTGATCGTCGTCACCGCCGACTACCACATGCCGCGCTCGATGCTTGAACTGCACGCCGCCATGCCCGACGTGACCCTGCATCCCTATCCGGTGATCACCGAGAGCCTGAACGCCCACCGCTGGTGGAAAGGCGGCACGAGCGCTCGGCGGATGACCGTGGAATACTGCAAGTACCTGGCGATCCTGGGCCGCGAGGCGTTCCTCAGCCTGGGCCCCAAGGACAAGGCCGGCCAGGAGGCCGGCAGGCCGGCGAAGGAAGCGTCTTGATCTATCTACGTTCGTTCCTGTTCCAGCTGTTCTTCTGGCTGTGGTCGGTGGTCTGGGCGATCGGCATGATCGTCACCTACCCCTTGCCCCGGCGGTTCAACACCTGGTCGCTGTCGACCTGGTCCAAGGGCCTGATCTGGGCCCTGCGATGGCTGGCCGACATCCGGGTCGAGGTGCGCGGCGAACAGTACCGGCCGACCGGCGCCGCCCTGGTCGCGGCCAAGCACCAGTCGATGTTCGACGTCTTCAGCCAGTTCGCCCTGCTGCCCGACGCCTGCTTCGTGATGAAGAAGGAACTGCTGATGGTGCCGCTGTTCGGCTGGCACGGGCTGAAGGCCAAGATGATCGTCGTCGACCGCGACGGCCACTCCGCGGCGCTGAAGAAGCTGGTGCGCGACGCGGTCGACCGGATGAAGGAGACGCGCCAGGTCGTGATCTTCCCGGAAGGCACGCGCGGCGAGGTCGGTGTTCCCGGCGACTACAAGCCCGGCATCGCGGCGCTCTATCGCGAACTGAACCTGCCGGTCACGCCCCTGGCCCTGAACTGCGGCATCCATTGGCCCAAGGGCATGCTGCGTCCGCCAGGCACGATCGTCTTCGAATATCTCCCGCCCATCCCCGCCGGTCTCAAGCGCGGCGAGTTCATGCGCGAGCTGCAGACCCGGATCGACGCGGCGACCAAGGCGCTGGAGGATGAAGGGCTCTGAGACCCGCGCCGGCTAGGCCGCCGCGGTTTCCCGCGCCTCGACCATTGTCAGCAGCGTCTCCATGGCGTGGTCGCGCACGCCGTCCTCGCGCAGATGCATGACCAGATCGCGCAGATAGTCGATGTTGCGCCCCGACAGTCCACGCGCCCCGGCGATCAGTTCGGCCTGCTGCTCCAGGGTCAGGGCGCCCGCCCACTGGCCATGTTTCATGTCCGACAGGAACACCAGGGACTTCACCCTGCCGTTTCCGTCGATCTTCAGGTCGGACCAGGCCTCGAAATAGGTCTCGGTCGGCTGCTCGCGCTCGCGCAGATAGGCGTAGACTTCCGACCACGCCTCGCCCGCCACCCGGTAGGCGACGCCCCGCACCGCGCCGCCCGGCGCCAGGCCCAGCACCAGTCCCGGCCGCTCATACGTGCCCCGGTGATGGACCGAATAGATGCAGAACGCGCGGCGGCGGCCATGGAGCACGGCCGGTCTTCGCTCTATGAACGGGAACCCGGGTCGCCACATCAGCGATCCATATCCGAACACCCAGCGGTCTTCGCTGCCTGCCCCCTTGTCTAGCGTAACGCTCATCACTGTTCCCGACCGGAGCCGCCCATTCCATGACCCATAACGCCGCCGCTCCGTCCCGCAAGCCCCGGCGTCGCGGTCTGCTGGCGCCTTTCGTGATCCTGCTGATAGTTGCCCTGGGCTGGAGCGCCGGCTGGCTGTGGTTGCGCGGCCAGGTCGAGCAGCGGATGGACGCCACCGCCCTGTCGCTGAAATCCCGCGGCTACGACATGTCCTGGGAGAGCCGCGCGTTCAGCGGCTATCCGTTCCGCATGGACGTCACGCTGGTCAACGCCAGGGTCGCCGAGCCCTCGGGCTGGGCCCTGCGGGCGCCGCGACTGAACGGCGAAGCCAACGCCTACGATATCGGCCACTGGGTGGTGATCGCGCCACAGGCCGTGGTCATGACCCGCCCGATCAACGGCGACGTGGTGATCACCGGCCAGGCCCTGCGCGCCAGTTTCGCCGGCTTCGACCAGTATCCGCCGCGCATTTCCGTCGAGGGGGCGAACCTGGTGTTCACGCCCGTGGCCGGCGCGGCGCCGTTCCCGCTGCTGTCGACGGCCGGCCTGCAACTTCACCTGCGCCCCGGCCCTGAAGACCAGGGCGCGATTTTCTTCGAGGCCAAGGGCGCCAAGGCTCGCTTCACCGGCCTGCTGGGCCGGATCGCCGCCGATCGCACCGCCGACCTGATCTGGGATTCCAAGATCAGCAAGATCAGCGCCCTGCACGGGACCAGCTGGTCCGACGCGGTGGGCGACTGGTCCGACGCCGGCGGCGCCCTGACCGTCCAGCAGGGCAGGCTGACCGCGGGCGAGGCGCTGCTGGAGGCCAGGTCCGGCGCCCTGACGGTGGACGACGACGGTCGCCTGCGCGGCGGGCTGGACGTCACCGTCCGCGAAGTCCCCTCCCCCGGCCAGGCCCTCAAGAGCCCCGAAGCCGCCGCCGCGGCGGTGGCCCAGGCCCTGGGCCAGGACCCGACCCTGTCGGCCACCCTGAAGTTCGAGAACGGGCGCACGCGGCTGGGCCTGTTCGACACCGGGCCGGCGCCGCGGGTGTACTGATTTCACATCCCTTCATCCCGATGAAAGTCGGGCCCGAAGCTGAGCGGGCGGGCAGATCCTGGGCAAATCGGCGCCTCGGCTTGGATCCTGCGCCCGCCGGGATGAAGGGGAGTTTAGGGAACGTTCTTGCCGGCGACCTGCCCTATTGCGCCTCCGGCGGCAAAGTCTATGGTCCGGCCTCCAATTTCGGGGATAAATCATGGGTAGCGACGCAGGCGACGCGACGCCTTCGCTGGACGAGGTTCGATGGCGTATCGACGCCATCGACGGTGAGCTCCTGGCCCTGCTGGACGAGCGGGCGGGCCTGGCCCGCGCGGTGGCGGCGGCCAAGCAGGCGGCGGGCGACACCGGCTTTGGTCTGCGTCCCGGCCGCGAGGCCCTGATCGTCCGCAAGCTGCTGGCCGCGCCTCGCAAGGCCGCCACCGACGCCCTGGTCATCCGCATCTGGCGCGAGCTGATGTCCGACAGCCTGACCCGCCAGGGTCCGTACCACCTGACGGTCTGGGGCGGTCCCAATCCGGCGCGCGCCGTCGAGCTGGCGCGCCTGCGGTTCGGCGTCGCCCCACCGATGCAGGTCGTCGCGACCGACAAGGACGCCCTGGCCGCCGCCAAGACCCCGTGGGGCGTCGGCGTCCTGGCCCTCGCGCCGGACAGCGCCTGGTGGGGTCGCTTGCTGGCCGAGCCGCGGCTGAAGATCTTCGCCGCCCTGCCCTGCCTGGAAAGCTGGGGTCCCCAGGTCGCGTTCGCCGTCGCCGAGGTCGAGGTCGAGCCCACCGGCGGCGACCAGACCTTCTGGGTCACCGACAGCCCCAAGGCCGCCAGCGCGGTGATCGACGCCTTTTCCACCGACGGCGTGGCGGCCGAGTTGGTGGCCGAGGCCGGCGGGCTGAAGCTGTTCTCGCTGCTGGGTTTCTATCAGGCCGGCGACGAGCGCCTGACCCGCGCGCCCGGTTCCCTTACGGGCGTCATCGGGGCTGCGCCGACACCCTTCGACGTGTAAGAAGACCGCCTTCGCCTGCCCGAGTTTCCAGATGACCGCTCCGACCACCGACCGCTTCGCCGCGCCGCGCCCCACGCCCAAGCCGGGCATCCTCGACATCGCCGCCTATGTGGGCGGGAAGTCGAAGATCGACGGCGTCGCCCATCCGGTGAAGCTGTCGAGCAACGAGAACATCCTAGGCAGCAGCGACAAGGCCAAGGCCGCCTATCGCGACGCGGTCGACCGGATGCACATGTATCCGGACGGCAAGGGCTCGGCCCTGCGCGCCGCCATCGCCGCCCGCTACCGCCTCGAGGTCGAGCGCATCACACTCGGTGACGGCTCGGACGAGATCTTCGCCCTGCTCAACCAGGTCTATCTCGAGCCCGGCGACAACATCGTCCAGGGCGAGCACGGCTTCGCCGCCTATGCGATCGGGGCCCGCGCCTGCCAGGGCGAAGTCCGCTTCGCCAAGGAGCCGGGCCAGCGCGTGGACGTCGACGAAGTCATCAAGTGCGTCGACGAGCGCACCCGCCTGGTGTTCATCGCCAACCCCGCCAACCCGACTGGCACCTGGTTGACCGGCCAGGAGATCCGCGCTCTGCACGCCGCCCTGCCGCCGTCGGTGGTGCTGGTGCTGGACGGCGCCTATGCCGAGTTCTGCACCGATCCGCGCTTCGAGGATGGGTTGGACCTGGCGCGAACGGCCGAGAACGTGATCGTCACCCGCACCTTCTCCAAGCTGCACGGTCTGGCCGCCCTGCGGGTGGGCTGGGGCTATGGTCCGGCCGGGATCATCGATCCGCTGGAGCGCATCCGCCCGCCGTTCAACACCTCGATCCCGGCCCAGGACGCGGCCATCGCCGCCCTGGCCGACGAGGACTTCCAGCAGCGCTCGATCGCGTTGGTCGAGCAATGGCGCGCCTGGCTGACCCAGCAGATCGGCGGACTGGGCCTGGAGGTCACGCCGTCGGCGGCCAATTTCGTCCTGGTCAACTTCCCCGCCAAGCCCGGCAAGACCGCGCTCGAGGCCGAGGCTTTCCTGGCCTCAAAGGGCTATCTCGTCCGCGCCGTGGCCAACTACAACCTGCCTGACGCCATCCGGATCACCATCGGCCTGGAAGAGCACAACCGCGCTGTTGTCGAGCTGCTGCGCGAGTTTCTGGGACGATGACTCCCTCATTTCCATTCATCCCGACGAACGTCAGGACCCAAGCAGGACTTGGGATTTCGCACATCGCCTCACCGTCCAACTCAGCTTGGGTCCCGACTTTCGTCGGGATGAGCGGAGTTTTTAAATGACCCACCCCGGGATCCTCTATCCGAAGATGACCGTGATCGGCTGCGGCCTGATCGGCGGGTCGATCATCCGCGCCGCTCGCGAGCACGGCGTGGTCGGCCAGGTCACCGTCGCCGACGCCAGCCCGGCGCACCGCGCCCGCGTCAGCGAACTGGGGCTGGCCGAGCACGTCACCGGCGACATCGGCGAGGCGGTCAAGGACGCCGACCTGGTGGTCATCGCCACCCCGGTGCTGTCCACGCCCGAAGTCGCCGCCGCCCTCGCCCCGCACATGAAGCCGGGCGCCACCCTGACCGACGTCGGCTCGACCAAGGCCAATGTGGTCGAGGCGTTCAAGGCGTTGGACCTGTCGCAGGTCTTCGTCATCCCCGGCCATCCGATCGCCGGCACCGAGCAGTCGGGTCCGGACGCGGGTTTCGCCGAGCTGTTCGAGAACCGCTGGACCATCCTGACCCCGGCCGAGAAGGACGACGAGGCGTACGCCGCCGCCGTCGCCAAGCTCTCGGCCTTCTGGCGGGCCTTCGGCGCCCAGGTCGAGCTGATGGACGACAAGCACCACGACCTGGTGCTGGCCGTGGTCAGTCACCTGCCCCACCTGATCGCCTACACGATCGTCGGCAGCGCCGCCGACCTGGAGAACGTCACCGAGAGCGAGGTGATCAAGTTCTCGGCCTCGGGCTTCCGCGACTTCACTCGCATCGCCGCCAGCGACCCGACCATGTGGCGAGACATCTTCGTGGCCAACAAGGACGCGGTGCTGGAGATGTTGGGCCGGTTCACCGAGGACCTGCAGGCCATGAGCCGCGCCATCCGCTGGGGCGACGCCGACACCTTGCACGCCCATTTCACCCGCACCCGGGCCATTCGACGGGGGATCGTGGCGGCGGGGCAGGAGAGCGCCGAGCCGAACTTCGGACGGGATCGCGGCAAGCACTAGGCGTTGGCGCAAGACGGGCCGCCGCAATACGGCCGCAACATGCCGCGTTGATGCTGGCCGCAGGGACGCACCTCGAAGGACACCATATGCGCCGCAAGATCGCCGCTCTCGCCCTGGCCTCGGCCGCCGCCCTCTCGGCCGGCTCGGCCCTGGCCCAGATGCCGTCGCCCGAGAAGATCCACAAGGCCTGGGACAAGAACGCCGACGGCGGCATCGACAAGGCCGAATGGATCGCCGCCGGCCGCAAGGAGGCCCGCTTCGCCCAGGCCGACGCCGATGGCGACGGCAAGATCACCCTGGACGAACTCAAGACCGGCATGTCGAAGATGAAGAGCCGCCAAGGCGCCGCTCCGCAGACGCCGCCCGCCGACCACTAGGCCGCGGCAACCGCCTTGGACTCAGCAAGACGCCGCCCGGTCGCCAGACCGGGCGGCGTTTCGCATTTGAGACGTAGAGGTCAGGTGATGTGCTTGGCGCTGGGCGGGTCGCTGGCCGGGAAGCTTTCTTCCAGGCTCTCGTCGATCAGGGCTTCCTGGCGATCCTCGGCCTGGTCGACGTGATCGGCCAGGTGGTCGGGCTTTTCGCCTTCCGCCAGGGGTTCGACCTTGCGGCTGGTCGGGGTGTTCTCCGTCTGGAAGGCCTCCTTGACGTCGGTCTCCGAGACCCGGTCCTCGGGATGGCCGGGTTGGCCCAGATCCTGGGCCTGGGAAAAGTCGCCCATCACGCCGGGGCGCGAGCCGTCTTGCGGCGCGGTGTTGTCAGCCATTTGGAATGTCCTTGGGTTGGGCCTCATCAACGGCCACGCCTCACATCCCGTTCCTTGGCCGTTCCTCCTTGGCGACGCCGCGCTCGCCTCGATCAGCGGGCCTTGAGCTCGGTCAGTTCCCACGCATCGCCGACCTTGCGGAACTTGAACGCCACGCGCGCGCCGGGGTCCAGCGGCGCCTCGGCGAGACCGTCGCCATAGGCCTGGAAGCGGGTGCGGCCGGCGGGCAGATTCGCGGCGCTCGCGCCCTCGTGATCGAGCGTTACCTGCTGGCCGTCCACGACGGCGATCACGCCGGTAGAGTCGTATTCCGGACTGGTCGGAAGCGCAGCCGTAGGCGCCGCGGGGGCGTCCGAGGCGGTTTGAACCGACTTTCCAGGCCCACAGGCCGCCAAGGCGGCAACCATGGAGAATGCCAATATCGCCTTTATTTTCATGGTATTACCTGAATCTTCGCGCCGAACGTCCGTTCGAGCATGCCCTACATAAAGGTTTTTTTGCCGCAGGTGCGAAAAGCACAGCGATTGTGGTAGCGATTTTGTGATCGAAGTTTTACTCTAGCAAAACCGGCGGCTCTCCACGTCGGTCGTCGAGCGCCGTCGGACCGTCCAGCAGAGCGCGCCCCATCCTAACGGATCATGGCGCGTCCCGTGAAGCCGGCCTTGCGCCGCTCGAATCCCTTCGGAGAGGCCCGGCCCTCGGACGAACCCGAGCCGCCGGACAGCCGAGACGATGGACCTATGAGCGAACGCGGCGCCTTCTTCGACCTGGCCTCCTCGCGGAGCGTCGCCTACGACATGGCGGTCTCCACCAGCGATCGGGTCGAGATCCCCGTCGACGCGCCGCTGGCCATGCCGGTCCAGCCGCTCGGCTTCTGGCAGGGCCAGGCCAAGCCCGCCGCCACGGCGAACGAAAACCTGATCCTGCGTCGCTGGGCGGTGTTCATCGCCACCGCGGTCATGGCCTTCGCCGGCTGGAAAGCCACCTACGACACCATCGCCCTGGGCGGCGTGACGCGCCTGGAAGCCGTCTGCCTGACCCTGCTGGCCCCGCTGTTCCTGGCCCTGGCCCTGTGGTTCTGCACCGCCGTGGTCGGTTTCGTCGTGCTGCTGGGCAAGCCCAAGGATCCGCTCGGCATCGACGACAGCGCGTCCTCGCCCATGCCCAAGCCCAAGGCCCGCACGGCCATCCTGATGCCGGTGCACAACGAGGACGCCGCCGAGGTGTTCGCCCGCCTTCGCGCCATGGACGCCTCGATCGCCGAGACCGGCAACAGCCGCGCCTTCGACATCTTCATCCTCAGCGACACCCGCGACGCCGGCGTGGCCCTGGCCGAACAGGCCTGCTTCGCCCGCTTCCGCCGCGAGGCCAACAGCCACGTCTTCTACCGCAAGCGCACCCAGAACACGGGCCGCAAGGCCGGCAACATCGCCGACTGGGTCGCGCGCTGGGGCGGCGACTACGAACACATGCTGGTGCTGGACGCCGACAGCCTGATGACCGGCGAGGCCATGGTCCGCCTAGCCGACGCCATGGAGCGTCACCCGCGCGTGGGCCTGATCCAGACCATGCCGATGATCATCAACGGCCAGACGATCTTCGCCCGCACCCTGCAGTTCGCCACGCGCCTCTACGGCCGCGTCGCCTGGACGGGCCTGGCCTGGTGGTCGGGTTCGGAAAGCAGCTTCTGGGGCCACAACGCCATCGTGCGCACCCGCGCCTTCGCCGAGACCTGCGGCCTGCCCAGCCTGGACGGCCCCAAGCCGTTCGGCGGCGAGGTCATGAGCCACGACGCCCTGGAGAGCGCCCTGCTGCGCCGCGGCGGCTGGGGCGTGCACCTGGCCCCCTACCTGGGCGGTTCCTACGAGGAAAGCCCCTCCAACCTGCTGGACTTCGCCACCCGCGACCGCCGCTGGTGCCGAGGCAACGTGCAGCACATCCCGCTGATCGGCCTGCCCGGCCTGCACTGGATGAGCCGCCTGCACCTGGTGATCGGCGTGCTCAGCTACGTGCTGTCGCCCCTGTGGTTCGTGGCCCTGTCGTCGGGGATCATCTCGCGCATGCTGATGCCCGAGCTGAAGAAGGCCGCCTTCACCATGGCCGACCTGCAGGCCGCGGCCCACGCCCTGATCGACTGGCGCGAGATCCAGGCCACCGCCTGGGCGATGATCATCACCTTCGTGCTGCTGTTCGGCCCCAAGATCCTGGGGTCGATCCTGGTGTTCTCGCGCAAGCACGAGATCAAGGGCTTCGGCGGCCGTCGCCGGATCCTGGCCGGCCTGGGCGTCGAGATGCTGCTCTCGGCCCTGGTCGCTCCCATGCTGATGTTCACCCAGACCCGCGCCCTGGTCGAGATCCTGGCCGGCAAGGTCGGCGGCTGGGCCACCCAGCGCCGCGACGCCGACAAGGTCACCGGCAAGGAGGCCTTCGCGGCCATGGGCTGGATCAGCGTCACCGGCCTGGTCCTGGCCGTGGCCTTCTGGTTCACGCCCGACCTGCTGACCGCCACCCTGCCGATCCTGGCCGGCCTGGTTCTGGCCGTGCCGCTGACCATGCTGGGCGCCCACAAGATCGCCGGCCTGGCCGTCAAGTCGAACGGCCTGTTCATGACCCCGGAAGAGCGCCGTCCGCCGGCCATCGTCCGCGCGGCGCTCGGCCCGGCGTGCGAGCCGCCCGTCCGCTGGTTCAGCCGCCAGCCGGCTCCGGCCCTGGTCGCCGAACAAGCCGCGGAACGGAACGCGGCCTGAACGCTTAAGCGTCTAGAAGCCCCGTAGCGCCCACCCTCCGCTTAAGAGTGGCCCCTCGACCCGGGCCGGAGTAGAAGCGCGCTTCGTCCCATCCTAACGGAGCGTCCGCCGTGTCGCGCCTCTTCAGCGCCTATGTGATCGTCGACTGGAGCGCGGCGGCCAAGCCGACCACGGGCGCGGATTCCGTCTGGATCGGCGTGATGAAGCGCGACGTGCGCTTCCGGCTGAACTTCGAAAGCTTCAACCCCGCGACGCGTCAGGAGGCCGAGGTCAAGCTGGCCGCGATCCTGGACGACCTGAAGAAGCGCAACGAGCGGGCGCTGGTCGGCTTCGACTTCCCGCTGGGTTTCCCGCGCGGCTTCTCCCAGGCCCTGGCGCTGAAGGGCGACCAACCCTGGCGCGCGGTCTGGGACCAGTTGGCCAAGATGGTCAAGGACAAGGCCGACAACACCAACAACCGCTTCGGCGTCGGCTCGGAGCTGAACCGCCGGCTGACCGGCGGGCCGTTCCCGTTCTGGGGCGTGCCGCCCAAGGATACCCTGACGACCCTGCAGCCCAAGAAGACCCGCGAACACGGTCCCGACGACCTGCCGGAGTTCCGCCATGCGGACCTGGCCGCGAAAGGGGCGGCTTCGATCTGGAAGCTCTATTACAACGGCTCGGTCGGCGGCCAGGCGATCATGGGCATTCCCGCCGCCCGGCGGCTGAAGGACGCCCGCGGCGACGCCGCCCGCGTCTGGCCTTTCGAGACCGGCTTCAAGGCGCTGACCGAGGCCGACCTCGAGGGCGTTCAGGTGGTGATCGCCGAGGTCTATCCCTCGCTGATCAAGGCGACGCCCGCCCCCGGCGAGGTCAAGGACGCCGCCCAGGTGCGGGCCCTGGCCGAGCACTTCGCCAAGCTGGACGAGGCCGGCAAGCTGGCGGCGCTGTTCGGACCGAGCAAGACCGCGCCGGCGGATCTGGTGGTGGACGCCGAGACCGAAGAGGGTTGGATCCTCGGGGCGGCGATCTAGGACGAAGCCCCCTCAGTCGCTTCGCGGCAGCTTCCCCAGAGGGGGGAGCATCAAGCGCGATCAGATCCTCCCCCTCTGGGGGAGGTGGCCCGAAGGGCCGGAGGGGGCTCGGGCCGCTACCGCTCCCGCACGTCCAGCATCCGGTACCGCCCCAGCAGGAACGCCGCCGCCACGAAGCTGGTGACGATCACCGACACCACGATGCCGTCGACGCCCAGCTTCATCGGCAGGGCCAGCCACCAGGCCAGGGGGCCCATGATCAGGGCGTAGCTGATCATGTGGGTGGCGGCGGGGATCCAGACCTCGCCGCGGGCCCGCAGGGCCTGGGCGCAGACCACCTGCACGGCGTCGGGCACCAGGAACAGGCAGGTCAGGGCCAGGGCCGGGGCGATCAGGGCCAGGGCGGCCGGGTCGCTGGTATAGGCGCCGCCCACCAGGTGGCGCAGTGGATAGAGCAACACCGCCACCATCAGGGCGAACACCGCCGTGACGCCAAAAGCGATCCAGCCGGCGCGGCTCATGCCCTTGGAGTCCCGCGCGCCGAACGCGCGGCCGACCTGTACGGCGGTGGCGGTCGACAGGCCCAGCGGGACCATGAAGATCACCGCGGCCACGTTCAGCACCACCGCCCAGGCGGCCACGTTCAGCCCGCCCAGCCAGCCGGCCACCAGGCTCATGCCGGCGAAGGCCGAGACCTCGAACAGGTTCGAGGTCCCCGCCCCGTAGCCGACCCGGCGCTGCTCCTTCTCGGCGGCGGGGTCGCGGGCCGGCTTGTCGAACACGCCCATGGCGCGGGCGTCCTTCAGACGGACGATGGCCACGACCAGCATCAGGGCGAAGACGCTGCGGGCCACGAAGGTGGCCCAGGCCGCCCCCACCGCGCCCAGGGCCGGCAGGCCCAGGGTCCCGGGCACCAGCAGCAGGTTGACGGCTAGGTTGACCAGGTTGGCGACCCACATGTTGACGGTGACCAGCCCCGGCCGACCCAGCCCCTCGAGCCAGAAGCTTAAGGCCACGCTGATCGCATACGGCGTCATCGACAGCGAGAAGACGATCAGCGGCGCCGTCGCCCCGTCGGCCAGAGCCTTTTCAATGCCCGCGTGATGCAGCAGCGGCGGGGCGGCCAGGACCAGCAGCACCGAACCGGCCAACCCCAGCCAGAAGGCGTAGATCACGCCCCGACGCAGCACGGCGCCGACCTCCTGCGGCCGTCCCGCGCCCATCGCCCGCGACCCCATCACCTGGGTCCCCACCAGGAGGCCGACCGTCACCGTCACGAACACCGAGGTCGGCGCCCAGGCCATGGCGTGGAAGCCCAGCTGCCGGGCCGAGAAGTGGCCGACCACGATGGCGTCGGTCAGGCCCATGACCATGATGCCCAGGCGCGACAGCACCACCGGCCCCGCCAGGCGCAGCAGTTCGATCAGGTCGGAGACAATGACGCCGTGCGGCTTCCCGGAGCGGGGAGCCGGCGCGGCCGCGGAACGCGACATCTGCAGGGCCTTTCAAAGAGAGCGGGAAGGTGACCGATGCTCACGCTTTGGGCAACCCCGGTTCCTGCGGCCAGGCTTGGAACATCCCCGCGCGCCGCTAGTTCCGCCGTCTCCAGTCCCAGGAGCCGCCCATGTCAGACGTAGAGACCCCCGAATTCGAACCGGCCGCCGAGCGCGTCTCGCAGGCCGAGCGCGACATCCAGGCTCCGCTGGACGCCAAGGAGGAGCGGTCCTTCAAGTCGGGCGAGGAGAAGACCGAGAAGCCCGCCATGCAGGCCGGCGCCAGGCCCTATCCGGCGCCGCCCTTCCCCGAGCAGCATCAGCTCAAGCCGGGCATCGAAGCCAAGCTCGACCCCGCGCCGATGTACGACGCGCCGTTCTACAAGGGCTCGGGCAAGTTGGAGGGCAAGGTCGCCCTGATCACGGGCGCCGACAGCGGCATCGGCCGGGCCGTGGCGGTGCTGTTCGCCCGCGAGGGGGCCGACGTGGCCATCGCCTATCTCGACGAGGAGGAGGACGCCAACCTGACCCGCATGGCGGTCGAGCAGGAGGGCCGCCGCGCCATTCTGCTGCCCGGCGACGTGGCCGATCCGGCCTACGCCAAGGCCGCGGTCGAGCGCACCGTCTCTGAGCTGGGCAAGCTGGACATCCTGGTCAACAACGCCGCGTTCCAGGAGCACGTCACGGCGTTCGAGGACCTGACCGAAGAGCACTTCGATCGAACCCTCAAGACCAACCTCTACGGCTATTTCCACATGGCCCAGGCGGCCGTGAAGGTGATCCCGCCGGGCGGCGCGATCGTCAACACGGGCTCGGTCACCGGCCTGCTGGGCAACAAGGATCTGCTGGACTATTCCCTGACCAAGGGCGGCATCCACGCCTTCACGCGCTCCTTGGCGACCCATCTGGTCGACAAGGGCATCCGGGTCAACGCCGTGGCTCCTGGCCCCGTCTGGACGCCCCTGAACCCCGCCGACAAGCTGGCGCCGCAGGTCGCCCAGTTCGGCGGCCAGACCCCGATGAAGCGCCCCGCCCAGCCCGAGGAGATCGCCCCGGCCTACGTGTTCCTGGCCTCGCCCCAGACCTCCAGCTACATCACCGGCGAGGTGCTGCCGATCATCGGCGGATACAGCGGGGGCTGAGATCGGCAAGCCCCTGCCCTTAACCTTGACTGCTAACGAGCCCCTAACCGCGCCCGTCTAGGCTGGCCTCCAGGCGTAAAACGCGCCTTCGGCCGCGCGCCGAACCTGGAACCGGTCGATGTCGCTCAACAGCATCAACACCAATGTCGGGGCGATGATCGCCTTGCAGTCGCTGAACGCGATCAACCGTGACCTGTCCGACACCCTGCGCCACATCTCGACCGGCCTGGCGATCTCCAGCCCCAAGGACAATCCCGCGGTCTGGGCCATCGCCCAGAACCAGCGCGCCGAGTCCCATTCTCTGGACGCCGTGCGCGCCTCGCTGCAGCGCGGGCAGTCGATCACCGACGTGGCCCTGGCGGCCGGCGAGACGGTCACCGACCTGCTGGGCCAGATGAAGGAAAAGATGCTGGCGGCCTCGGACACCAGCCTCAACACCGCCAGCCGCAAGGCGCTGAACGACGACTACCTGTCGCTCCGGCGCCAGATCGACCGCACCGTGGGCAACGCCGACTTCAACGGGATCAACCTGATCTCGTCGGGCGCCACGGGCCAGATCCGCGCCCTGGCCAATGCGAACGCCACCGACACGATCGACGTCGACCACGTGGACCTGTCGACCACCGGCTCCGCTCTTTCCGGAATGCGCGCCGACCTGCTGGGCGCGCCCGTCAGCGCCAGCGACCTGAGGGCGATGAGCGGGGCGATCGAGAACGTCACCTCGGCCCTGTCGCACCTGGGCACCGGCGCCTACGCCCTGCAGACCCACATGACCTTCATCGACAAGCTGCAGGACACGCTGGACGCCTCGGTCGGCCGCCTGGTCGACGCCGACATGGCCAAGGAGGCCACCAAGCTTCAGGCCTTGCAGATCAAGCAGCAGCTGGCGATCAAGTCGCTGAGCATCGCCAATTCCGGGCCCAGCTACCTGTTGAAGCTGTTCGGCGGCTGAGGCGTCCTTCCATGCTTCAGCCGCGGCGGCTTTCGGGCATAGGCGAGTTTGAACGGCTTTGGGGAATGGCGGAGACGGAGGGATTCGAACCCTCGATACCCTTTTGGGGTATGCCGCTTTAGCAAAGCGGTGCCTTCAGCCTCTCGGCCACGTCTCCTCCTGAGAGGAGCGGTTCGATAGCCTGTTCGCGCCGGCATGACAACGCGCTGTCTCGAAAAATCCGCGTTAACGTGAAGCTTAGACCAGGCCGCTAGATTGAACCTTGTTCTACAAGGGGGTCGGGCTTCATGTCGTCCGCTATCGCATATCCGCCGGAGCTGGCGCCGCCACGCGAGGATCTCGCCGCGCCGCAGGCCCAACCGGCCGCGCCTCGGCTGGTGATCGAGGACAAGGTCGTGGAAGGCGTCGGCCGACGCGGACCGTTCCGACCGGGTCGCCTGGTTCCGGTCCGCGCGCGCATGCAGGTGCGCGACCTGTCCCGGCTGTTCCGCGTGGTGGACGGCCTGGTTTTCGCCGGCGTCACGGCCGCGGCGATCTCGATCGCCCACCCGGCGCCGGACGTGGTCGCGCCGCTGGTGCTCGGCGCGATCGCGTTGATGCCGGCCCTCTATGGCCTTGGAGCCTATGCCTTTCATCGCCGCGAGAGCCTGGGGCGCCGCGCCCTGCGGGTATCGGCGGCGTTCGGCGTCGTGGGCATGGTGGCGCTGCTGGCGAGCCTGGTCTTCGGCCGGACCCAGGCCGAGTCCGCGCTCGGCGCCGGCTGGGGCCTGGCCCTGTTCCTTTCGACGGCGCTGCTGCATGTGGTCTGGTGGCGCGCGGTCGATCTTGGCCGGCGCGAAGGCCGCCTGACGCCGAACGTCGTGATCGTCGGCGCGACGACCAACGCCGAGCGCATCATTCGCGCCGCTCTCGCCACCGGCGACGTCAACATTCTGGGCGTGTTCGACGACCGCGCCGACCGCAGCCCGCCCCACGTGCTGGGCGTGCCGGTCCTGGGCGACACCTACGCCCTCATCGATCATCGCATCATGCCCTGCGTCGACCGGGTGATCATCGCCGTGAGCTCCACGGCCCAGGCGCGCGTCGGCCAGCTGGTCGAGCGGCTGGAGGTGCTGCCCAATCCCGTCAGCCTGTTCATCGACCTGAACCGCGAAGCCCACAGCACTGCGTCCCTGGCGCGTTTCGTCGACCTGTCCGGCGCGCCCACCGACGCCCGGCGGGCCTTTGTCAAACGGGCCCAGGACCTGATCGTCGGGTCGCTTGGCCTGCTGGCCGCCGCGCCGGTGATGCTGCTGGTGGCCCTCGCCATCAAGCTGGACACCCCGGGCCCGGTGTTCTTCCGCCAGCGCCGCCACGGCTTCAACAACGAGGCGATCCTGGTCTGGAAGTTCCGGTCGATGCGCCACGAGGCGGCCGACGCCAAGGCCGCCCGGCAGGTGACCGCCGACGACGATAGGGTCACCAAGGTCGGCAAGTTCATCCGCAAGACCAGCCTCGACGAGCTGCCGCAGCTGTTCAACGTGCTGCGTGGCGAGATGTCGATGGTCGGCCCCCGCCCCCACGCCATCGGCATGAAGAGCGGCGACGTGGAGTCCGAGAAGCTGGTCGCCCGCTACGCCCACCGCCACCGGATGAAGCCGGGCGTCACCGGCTGGGCGGCGATCAAGGGCTCGCGCGGCCCGGTCGACACCGCCGAGCTGGTGCAGGAGCGCGTCGCCTTCGACGTCGACTATATCGAGCGCCAGTCGTTCTGGCTGGACCTCTACATCATCGCCATGACCATTCCCTGCCTGCTGGGGGACCGGTCGGCGGTGCGCTGAGGCCAGACCGCCGCCCCGCCGGCTATCGCGCCGTCGGCCGCGACCGCGCCGGCAAAAAGCGCGGATTGCGCAGCAGCGCGGCGCTGACCAGGGCGATCAGCAAACCGACCGGGAAGATCTCCGTGAAGGTCATGGGCAGCCGGAACAACGGCCGGGCGTAGTCGCGGCGCAGGGCGTCCATCTCGGCGACGGCCTGCTGGTACGCCGCCCCGGTGACCCCGGCCGCGCGCTTGGCGTCCAGCGCCTGAGCCGCGTACCTGTCCATGAAAGCGTAGTGGGTGAGCGCCAGATAGACTTCCCAGACCGCGACATAGGCCACCGAGGCTACCACGGCGATGCCCAGCCCGACGAGGAAGGCCGTGGTGAACTTGATCACCCCGCCCAGCGCCTGGTCGCGATGCTGCTTCACCCCGATCAGGATCGTCGACAGCGCCACCAGCATGATCAGGTAGCCCAGCCAGGCGCTGGAATGATGTCCGTGGCCGGCCGCGAGGATCGTGCCGATGATGCCCAGAATGGCCACCGCGCCGGAGACCAGGCCATAGGTGAGGATGATGCGGGTCATGCGCTTTGCGCCCCTTCCATGATTGCGACCGCCCGCAGATTGGAGGCTCCGCCGTCTTCAAGGCCATCGCCCGAAAGGGTGAGATCGTCCTGATCGCCCGATAATCCGGTAAGACGGCGACGCTCTCTGGCCCGCCTCACGGGATCAGATGCAGGTCGCGCGCCTTGCCGATCGCCTGGGTGCGGCGATTGACGGCGAGCTTCTCGAACAGATGGGCGACGTGGGTCTTGACCGTGTTGGGTGACAGGCCCAGGGCGCGGGCGATCTCCTTGTTCGACTGGCCCGCCGCAAGTCGCTCCAGCACCTTGACCTCCTGACCCGTCAGGCCCAGCGAGGCGAGCGCCGCAAGATTGCGGTCGAACGGCGCCGGCCCGGCGCGTGAGGCCAGCTTCCAGCCGACCCAGACGCCGCCGACGGCGAAGGCGACGCCGATCACGCTGACATAGATCTCCCGCGAAAAAGCCCGGACGAAGTACTGATATTCCAGCCACTGCAGCGCAAAGGCGCCGGCGGCCAGCACAAGCGCCCACAGGGTGATGGTCCGGGTCATGACGCCGATGGTGCGTTATCCGCGGCGACGGTCAAGCCGCGTTCGCCGGCGTCGAACGGTCGACCCGGGGCGCGGACCGGAGGGCGAGCGGAGCGCCCGCCCCCAGGGCTATCGCGACGCCACCGTCTTGGACAGGGCCGCGAGATCGGCCTGCACCTTGGCCAGGTCCTGTTCCGACACCGCGCCGCCAAGTTTCGGCGCCAGCCCGCGAAGGTTCTCGCGCTTGAAATGGCTGTACATGGGATGGTCGACCAGGCCTGGAATGTCCGCATCCAGGATCGCCTTGGCGGCCGGGGTGGCGACCAAGGTCTCGATCGGCGTGTCGATGGTCAAGGCTTGAGCCGGCGGGGCCTGCGTCTCGGCAGGGGGCGCCGGCGGCGGCGCGGACTGCGCCAGGGCCGCGCCGCCGCCGGCGCCGGCGATCGCCACCACGAGAGCGGCCAGACAACGAATGGAACTCATGACTTCCTCACGCGAAGCAAAAATGGCGGCGCGATCGGTTCCCCGAATGTCCGTCAGCGCGACGCTCGATGAAACCCCGGGGCCTCGGCTTGGCCAACCCGCGAGAGCCAGCAAGGTTCGAGCGTGTCGAACATGCCTGATTTCTCGGCGCCGCGTGAGGCAAGCGCCGATGTGCTGGGCTGGTCGCCCGTCTAGGCGGGCTCAATCCCGCAGGCGGCGGCCCGCCTCAGCGACGCAAAACGCCGGCTCGCCGGTCAGGCCTTGCTCGATACGACGCCGCCCAGCCTCGTCGGCTCAGCCGTGGGCCAGCCATTCGCGCGCCTGGCGCTGGGCTTCGGCGACATCTTCGCTGGGCATCTCCTGCGAGAGCTCCTTGCGATAAAGCTTGGCCTCGACCGAACCGCGCATGGCGGCCAGGTTGAACAGCATGTGGGCAGAAACGTAGTCCAGCGGCGCGCCGCCCTGACCGGTCGAATAGAGCAGGCCCATGCGGAACAACTCGTCGCCCGAGGTGTCGCTGGTCGGCAGCGGAATGCCGTGGATGGCGGCCGGCGGTTCCATACTCATCATCATGGCTTCAATTCCCCTTCCCAGCCCGCTCGCCGTTCTGGCTCCGCTTGGCTCTGAGAACAGAAAAGTCCGACGCCACTGAACATACAGTTAATGGCGCCGACATCATGAATCCACGAATACACAAAGGATTCACGGAGGTTACTGAGCGTAAATCACAGTATACAGCGCGTTAACGGGCCCGCTGACCAAACAGGACCTTTCGAGCCTCTTCCTGAGCTTTCCCAGGCGCTTGCAGGCCTTGGCGACGCAGCTCCGCCCCCAACTTGAAGCCCCGATCGACGCCGTCTCGCGCGCCCATGCGCTCGAACCAAGCCTTCAGATGCGGAAATTCCTCCAGGATTATGCCCTGATTTTTCCACGGCACGACCCAGCCCCAGCTGGCGAAGTCGGCAATGGACAATTGGCCGCAGATGAAATCCTTCCCATCCAGCTGCTTGTTCAGCACGCCGTACAGCCGATGGGTCTCGTTGGTGTAGCGGATGGCGCCGTAGGCGATCTGGCGCTGGTCGCTGACGACGGCCGCGGCGTACTGGCGGAAATGATGGGTCTGGCCCGCCATGGGTCCCAGACCGCCCATCTGCCACATCAGCCATTGGTCGATCTCGACCCGCTCGCGTTCGTTGGTCCCGTAGAACTTGCCGGTCTTGCGGCCGAGATACTGCAGGATGGCTCCCGACTCGAACACCGAGATCGGCTGGCCGTCAGGGCCTTCCGGGTCGACGATGGCGGGCATGCGATTGTTGGGGCTGATCGCCAGGAAGTCCGGCTTGAACTGTTCGCCGGCGCCGATGTTCACCGGGATCATCGTGTAGGGCAGCTCCATTTCCTCCAGGGCGATGGAGATCTTCCAGCCGTTGGGGGTGGGCCAATAGTACAGCTCGATCGGGCGGCTCATCGGCGGATTCCTGGGGGCTTGGTTTTGTTTGACCACCAACATGGTCCCGTAAGGCCCGCTCGCCAAGACCGCCCATGCTTCAGCCTGACGAGGCCGTTCAGATCAGGTTCAGCCGCGCCGGCGGAAACTATCTTCAAGGTCGAGGGATTAGGCGGTTGTCGGACCGCTGACCGAAGAAGGAGACGTCGGATATGAAGCGCTTGTTGCTGACGATCGCGGCCGTGGCCGCCGTGGCCGGCCCGATGGCCATGGCCGGCGACGCTTCGGCGAAGGATCGCGACCACGGCGGCCACGGCGGAAATCACGGCGGTTGGGGCGGCGAGCGCCACGACGGCGGCCGGGGGGGCTACGATCGCGGCGACCGCGGCCGGGGCGGCTACGACGGTCGCCACGACAATGGACGCCATAACGGCTGGGATCGCGGCGACAATCGCTGGGATAACGGCCGGCACAACGGCTACTATTACAACAACCGCTGGAGCTACGGCGCGCCGCCGGCCCATTATTATGGACGCCCGGGCTATCGTCCCGGCTACAGCGCCTGGCGACGCGGCGGCTACCTGCCGCCCTATTATCGCGGCAATGGCTACGTCATCCACGACTACGGATACTATCGCCTGCGCCCGCCGCCGCGCGGCTATTACTGGTATCGCGCCGGCAACGACTACGTTCTGGCGGCGGTCGCCACCGGACTGATCTTCGACATCATCAACAACTAGATGTCCCGGACCTGACGGGCCTAGCGATGCTTTCCGAAACGCTCGGGAAGCGTCGCCATTCGCCGCATCCTCGCCGCGCATGCGGCCAAATCGCCTGATTGGCGAGCCATTCCCACCGCATTGAGGGGCCAGCGTGCCGGTCGTGTCACTTTCCGACGCGACAGCAACAAGACGCTCCCATGATCAATCTCCGCATCTCGGCCGCCGTCCTCGCCCTGACCGCCGCCGGTTACGCCGGATCGGCCCTGGCCCAGCAAACCGCGCCGGCCACCGATCCAACCGCCCAGACCACCCAGAGCGCGCCGTCCTCATCTTCATCGACGACGTCCAGCCCGGACTCTTCGGCGACCTCCACTTCACCGTCGCAAGCCGACAGCGCGACCACGAGCGGGACGCCCAGCTCGGCCACCGCTTCGGACCCGGGTTCGGCCGACGCCGCCACGCCCTCGGCCGACGGCAAGGCGAAGAAGGCCAAGAAACACCACAAGACCGACGACGCTCAGACCGCCCCCGCCGGGTCGACTGACGCCTCGGGGACGAGCGCTTCGGACACGCCCAAGCCGTAGGACCGACGCTACGGCCATGAAAAAGGGCCCGTCGCGTGAGCGGCGGGCCCTTTGTCGTTCCGGCTGAGGGAGATCAGAGCCCCAGCTTGCTGCGCAGCAGTTCGTTGACGGTGGCCGGATTGGCCTTGCCGCCGGTCTCCTTCATCACCTGCCCCACGAACCAGCCGATGGCCTGGGGCTTTTCCTTCACCGCCTCGGCCTTGTCGGGATTGGCCGCGATCAGCTTGTCGATCGCCGCCTCGATGGCGCCGGTGTCGTTGATCTGCACCAGACCGCGCGCTTCGACGATCTGCGCGGGACGGCCCTCGCCGGCCCACATGTGCTCGAACACCTCCTTGGCGATCTTCGAGCTGATGGTGCCGTTCTCGATCAGCTCGACCAGTTGGGCGATGTCCGAGGCCGGCAGCGGCGACTGGGCGATCTCATGACCGCCGGCCGACAGCTTGGACAGCAGTTCGTTGGTCACCCAGTTGGACACCAGCTTGGCGTCGCGGCCCTTGGCGGCGGCTTCGAAATAGTCGGCGCGGTCGGCCTCGATGATCAGCACGCCGGCGTCATAGGCCGACAGGCCGTACTGGCTCTGCAGGCGCGCCTTCTTGGCGTCCGGCAGTTCCGGCAGGGTCTCTTCGATCTCCTTCACCCAGGCCGGGTCCAGCACTAGCGGCAGCAGGTCCGGATCGGGGAAGTAGCGATAGTCGTGCGCCTCTTCCTTCGACCGCATCGAGCGGGTCTCCAGCTTGCCCGGGTCGAACAGCCGGGTCTCCTGGTCGATCTTGCCGCCGTCCTCCAGGATCTCGATCTGGCGACGGGCCTCGTACTCGATCGCCTGCTGGATGTAGCGGTACGAGTTGACGTTCTTGATCTCGCAGCGCGTGCCCAGATGGCTGAAGCTGCCGGTCTCGCGGAACTTCTCGTAGTCGCCGGGGCGGCAGACCGAGACATTGACGTCGGCGCGCAGGTTGCCCTTCTCCATGTCGCCGTCGCAGGTGCCCAGATAGACCAGGATCGTGCGCAGCTTCTTGACGTAGGCGGCGGCCTCTTCCGAGGTGCGCATGTCGGGCTTGGAGACGATCTCCATCAGCGCCGTGCCCGCGCGGTTCAGGTCGACATAGGTGGCGTTAGGATCCTGGTCGTGCAGCGACTTGCCGGCGTCCTGTTCCAGGTGCAGCCGCTCGATGCGGACGTCGAAGGTCGTGCCGTCGTCGCGTTCGACGGTCACCACGCCCTCGCCGACGATCGGCTGGTCGAACTGGCTGATCTGGTAGCCCTGCGGCAGGTCCGGATAGAAGTAGTTCTTGCGGTCGAACCGGCTCTTCATGTTGATCTGGGCCTTCAGGCCCAGGCCGGTCTTCACCGCCTGTTCGACGCAGAACCGGTTCAGCACCGGCAACATGCCAGGCATGGCCGCGTCCACCAGGCTGACCTGCTGGTTAGGGCCAGCGCCAAAACCGACGGCGGCGCCGGAGAACAGCTTGGACACGCTGGCGACCTGGGCGTGGACCTCGAGCCCGAGAACGATTTCCCACGGGCCGGTGCGGCCTTGGATCACTTTGGAAGAGGCGGTTTCGGTCATGTCTCAATTCCTGCCTTCCCGAGATGGGAAGGGTTGGCCACGAATGCAGCCGGCTGACTTAGATCCCTTCCCTCCCCTTTAGGGGGAGGTTGGCCCGTAGCGGGTCGGGTGGGGCTCGCGGCGCCGAGAGAACGACAAATCGAGCCCACAACCGCGTCGATATCCTCATGCACTGCACCAGTTGTGAAGCGCAAGGTTTGGAAGCCTGAACGACGGAAAACTTGGTCGCGATTCAGGCCTTAAGCGGCTTGTTCCAGTTCCTCGTGATGCGGACCATCGACCTGCGCGACGAGTCGCCGGCTTTGTCGCCGGAAGTGGAAGCCCCTCGGCCCTCAAGGCCCGCAGCCGCACCCGAACTTCCTGGATGCTCATCGCCTTCCGCAACGCTCTCGCGCGTCTGACGCTCATGACTTGATCCCCCGGGCCCCTCCGGCGCCGCCTCCCATCAGGGGAAGGGAATAGGAATTAGCGCCGCTGAGACGACGATGTCTCCCAAATCCAAAAACGGCCAATTCTTGTCAGGACCGGGACCATTTCGCGCCGCCCGGAACCGCTGCCGAAGCGCCTCGTTGACTCCCCGAACGTGACTATCGCACAGGAGGACTTCATGGCTGTTCTGAACCTCGACGCCAACGAACCTTATATCGCCCCGACGACTCATGCCGACTCCTCGGCTCTGTTTCCTAGCGCGCCGGTCTATGCTCGCACGCCTGCCAGGAAATCTTCGGGACGTTCGAACCTGCCGCTGATGATCGGCCTGCCGGTGCTGGCCATCGCGGCCGGCGGCCTCGCCTGGGGCCTGATGAGCCATCCGGCCCAAACCCCGACCGCGGATGACGCCCAGCCCGCCCAGATGGCCGAGGCGACGCCCGCCCCCACGGCTCAGACGCCGGCCGCCATGCCGACGCCCGCGCCGGCCGCCGCGACGCCAGCGGCTCCGGCCCCGACCCAGGTCGCCCGCGCCGAGACGGCTCCGCCGCCGCGCGTGACCCAACCCGCCCGTCGCGCCGCTCCGGCCCGCCGAGCGGCTCCGGCGAGCGCCCCCGACGCCGAGTCGGCCTCGTCCAATGTCAGCGCCACGGTTCCGGCTCCGGTCGCCGCTCCCGCCGCGACGCCGGTGATCGCCCCCCC